>OLHE01001878.1_pt1 | contig 13077 bp, 7 predicted proteins | sample 1605821 | NCBI WGS metagenome assembly OLHE01 (sample SAMN03283250) | human gut metagenome | biome: human-associated habitat; material: feces | host: Homo sapiens | place: USA | collected 2013
TACGCCGGCTTCGAGGGCGGCCTCGAGGAGAGGATCCGGCAGCTCGAGCTGGAGAACGACATCCTGAGGGGAGCCGTCGACCTTTTAAAAGCAGGGAGCCTCGGCTCGATGAGCAACATGGAGAAGACCGTGCTGATCGACAAGCTGAGGCTGGAGTCCGACCGCCCCTTAAGAGAGCTCACCGATTCCTTGAGGATCTCGAAGAGCTCCTATGAGTACTGCCGCGCGAAGCTGCGCGCGAAGGACAGGCACGCCCAGCTCAGGATCGATATCAGGAGGATATTCGACGGCGCCGGCGGCACGCGGGGCTACCGGTACGTGCACAACGAGCTGCGGGAAGGCGGCGTCGTCGTCAGCGAGAAGGTCGTGCGCAGGCTGATGGCCGAAGAGGGCTGCAAGGTTGCCTACCTGAAGAGGAAGCGGCGCTACAACTCCTACAAGGGGGAGATATCGGACGCGCCCCCCAACCTGGTGGGGCGCGACTTCCACGCGGACGCACCGAACAAGCTGTGGCTCACCGACATCACCGAGTTCAAGCTGCCCAGCGAGGAGAAGGCGTACCTCAGCCCGGTCATCGACTGCTACGACGGCCTCGTCGTGGCATGGCGGATCGGAAGGCGCCCGAACGCGGCGCTCGCCAACGGCTCCCTGGAGGACGCGTGCGGGACGCTCTCCCCGGGCCAGCGCCCGGTCTGCCACTCGGACAGGGGATGCCATTACAGATGGCCCGGGTGGATCGGCATATGCGAGGGAAACGGCCTGGTCCGCTCCATGTCGAGGAAGGGCTGCAGCCCGGACAACTCGGCATGCGAGGGCTTCTTCGGCCGCCTGAAGAATGAGTTCTTCTACTATCGGGACTGGGATGGCGTCGCCGTGGAGTCGTTCATGGAGCTGCTGGACGAGTACATCCGCTTCTACAACGAGCGCCGCAAGAAGCAGTCGCTCGGCTGGATGAGCCCCATGCAGTACCGGATAAGCAAGGGACTAGCCGCTTAGGCTGGTCCAAGGAATTGTCCGCACCCCCTTCCCACTCGGACAAAAAGTGTGTCCTGTCATTGACGTTTTCCCAGGTCGCATGAGGAAATTCACGGTAAAAAGTCACCGATTCCGGGAGGATGCCGTGGATAATATGAAATGCCCGTCCTGCGGAGGGCCTATGAAGCGGAACGGGAGGGCCCCGTCGGGCGCCCAGAGATGGCGCTGCCGGTCGTGCGGCGCCAGCGCCACGCATTCCAACGACGTGGCGGCCAGGGAGCTCGCGGCCTTCGTCGGCTGGCTGCTCTCGCGCGGGACGCAGGCCGATATGCCGGGGCGCGGCCGAACCTTCAGGCGGAGGGCCGCCCTCTTCTGGCCGATATGGCCGATGCCGGAGGTGGTGGACGAGGTCTTCCGCGTCGTCTACGTCGACGGCATCTGGATCGCGCGCGACTGCGTGGTGCTCATAGCCTGCAGCGACGAGCACGTGCTGTCGTGGCACCTCGCGCGCGCCGAGACGACCGCCGCGTGGCGCTCGCTGCTCTCGCGCATTGCCCCGCCCGACATGGTGGTCACCGACGGCGGCAGCGGCTTCGCCTCGGCGGTCGCGGCCGAATGGCCGAGGACGAGGGTCCAGAGATGCGTGTTCCACGCGTTCTGCCAGGTCAAGAGGCATACGACGTCGAGGCCCAAGCTGCAGGCGGGCGTCGAGCTCTACGCGCTGGCCAGGGAGTTGCTGCATGTGGAGACGCTCCAGCAGGCCGACTGGTGGGTCGAGCGCTTCATGCAGTGGTGCGAGTTCTGGTCCGACTTCCTCGAGCAGAAAAGCCTGGTTGAAGGCCGCATGGCCTACACCCACCGCAGGCTGCGCGAGGCGAGGTCGGGGCTCGTCCGGCTCGTCAATGCGAGGACGCTGTTCACGTACCTCGACCCGACGCTGTGCGCAGAGGGGCCGATGCCCGCCACCAACAACAGGATCGAAGGGGGCGTGAACTCCCAGCTCCGCGAGGTCCTGAGGAGCCACCGCGGCCTCACGAAGCTCAAGCGCGTCAAGGCCGTGTTCTGGTGGTGCTACCTGCATGTCGAATGCCCGAAGACGATGGCAGACACGCTGCGCGAGATGCCCACCGACGCCGACGTCGACCTGCTGAGGGAGCGATACGGCATGAGGGCCGAGGACGCCTCCCGTCCAGAGAAATGGGGAGAGGGCCTCGTGTGGGAGGAGCTCCACCATAAGACGAGATACCCGTTCCGAAACGAATGAACAATAGGCCCAGACACACTTTTTGTCCTATAGGCCGACATTGTCAATAGGCAAAGTCGGGCCTGGCCCAGATTTTCTGGGTCAGGCCCTTGCTCTATCTCAACCCTCCTGCGGCGACCTCGGCGTGTCTTTCCGACGCTCGTCTTCGCAGTTTAATATCCGCCCGTGGCGCATTTCTACGTTGGGCAATCCGTTGCTACGGCTGGGGTTACCTCGGTCGATTCGACAGTCTTCGGTCGCGGATGGCGCTTTGGGCGCTCGCAAAAAAAGAGCCTGGGGTTAGCCCCAACGGCCTCGGATCTGGCCGCAGGATGGGATGTGAGCGCCGTGATGTCGGTTTAGCTCGTCATTGCGATGTCCTAGGCGCCCTCGACTATGCAGCCGACGGCCCAGACCCAGGCCGCGAGTTCTCGGGCTGTGGCGACATTGGCCTTGTTCTTGTGGACGCCGCGCTCCAGCATCCCCTCGCGCCTCTTCACGAGTCTTCGGACGCCCTTGGCTGCGTGCCTTCTTGCCGCAGGGTCCGGAATCTGTCCTTTGACGAGGTCTTTGGAGCGCGCTGTTGCATTCAGATAGTGCCAAGCCGACTCAACAAGCACCCGTCGCAGATGTTTGTTGCCGGCCTTGGTGATGCCGCCTTGCCTCACGCTTTCTCCGCTGGAATGCTCGGAGGGGGTGAGTCCGAGCCATGCGCCAAAGGACCTGGCGTTTTTGAATCTGGAGAACTCGTCAGCCTCGAAAACCAGGTCTGCGGCGCTCATGGTGTCGATTCCCTTGAGGCATCGGATGGAGTCGACCCTTTTACGCCACCTTGCCTTGGAAGCCTCGTCTTTGACGAGGGCCTCGAGCCGCTTCTTGTCCTCCAGCTTCTGCCTCACGGCATCGATATAGTATGCAAGGACTTCGTTGTCGGCTCCCTCCTTGAAGCTTATGGCATTGATCCATGCCCAATGAGCGGCGGTCCAATTGCCCCTCCTTTGCCCGGAGGGAGTTGTTTCGCTGAAGACCAAGCCGTGCCTGAGCAAGAACTTCGACAGCCTTTGCTTGCAGCGCTTCAAGTCGTCCCTTGCGTCGTCTAGCGCGCGCACCAGGTCGCGCGCCGCCTCGCATTCGTCATCGGGAACCCAGACCTCGACGACGTTTCCCACGGAGAGCATCCTGGCGAGGAACCCAGCATCATTGCGGTCGTTTTTCCTCTTGCGGTCAGCCGAGGGCTTGATCATCTTCGAGACCGCGCCGACGACGCAGTCGACGCCCAACGCCGTGAGCTTCTTCTGCAGGTCGAACCCGGTGACGCCGGACTCGTAGACGCACTTCGCGGCAGGGTCGAGGGATCCCACCCATTCGGCGACGGCTGCCGCGTCGTAGGCGAATGTGGCCGATTTGGTTTCGCCGGTCATTACGTCAAGAGCCACCGCCTTTATGGATCGCGCGTGCACGTCGAGGCCGACGAAGGTGGTAGTATTCAACATGAGAGAGCCCCTTTCCATGCTCGTGGCGTGGCCGCCACCGGTTCGAATCAGACACTCGCCATTGTCGGCCTAATCCACGGGAATTGCATGCAGCAGGGGCTCTCAATGTTTTTATGTCCTGCTCATATCGTCTTCGTGCTCGCGCGCCCAACCTGCTGTGGACCTGCCCCTCCTGTTAAACGCTACGAGCATTTAACAGGAGGGGCAGGCCAGGGGAAGAGCAGCTTTCAGCTGCTCTTCAGCGTTGGCGGTTTTTCGTAGCGAAGCGTTAACACTTTCGGCTTGCGCGCGACGCGTCGGTTACCATGGCGGTTTGTACTGATATATGCGGCGTGTGCCGCATAGGCCGACTCTTAAAGGAGCCCCATGGAATCGTTCGAAGTCGTTTTGCTGCTGCTTGGATGCGTTCTTGTCTCAAGCATTTTCGACCAGGTATTTTCCCGCTTGGCCATGCCGCTTGTGCAAATCGCCCTTGGCGCGGTAGTCGGTTTCTTCATCGCCGAAGACCCCTCGGCGGTTATTTCCGATCCTGAGCTCTTCCTGCTCATCTTCATCGCGCCGCTGCTCTTTGATGAATCGCGTCATGCCGACAAGGGCGCGCTTTGGAAAAACAAGGGACACATCATCTCGCTCGCTATTGGTCTGGTGTTCATTACGGCGCTCGTGGTTGGCTTCGTGCTGAACCTTATCGTGCCGTCTATTCCTCTTGCGGCTGCCTTCGCGCTAGGCGCCGCGCTCGGTCCCACCGACGCCGCCGCCGTTGCCGCCATGGGCAAAGACGTCAAGCTTACCGACCGTCAAAAATCGCTGCTTTCGGGCGAGGCTTTGTTCAACGACGCATCGGGCGTTGTGGCGTTCGAATTCGCCATCGCGGCGGCCATCACGGGAACGTTCTCATTGTTCAACGCAACGGCTACCTTCCTGTTCGACTTCGTTGGCGGCGTGGTCGTGGGCCTTGTGCTCGCGGCAATCGTGATGTTCGTGCTTGGTCGCGTGCGCGCGCTCGGTCTTGAAACGCCCACGGTGTTTCTGCTGTTCGAAGTGGTCATGCCGTTTTTCGCGTACCTCACCGCCGAGCACTTCGCCGTGAGCGGCATTTTGGCCGTGGTCGCGGCTGCGTTGTTCATGAAGTTCTACCCGAGCTCGCTTACCATCGAATCGTCTCGCTACGCCGTGGCCAGCGAAAACGTGTGGGAGCTCATCGTATTCGTGATTAACGGCATCGTGTTCGTGCTGCTGGGCATGAAGCTTCCCGAGGTTATTCTGCCTACATGGAATGCGTCGGGCAGTCAGGGTGGCGCGTGGCTCCTCGTTCTGATCGTGCTCATTACGGTTATCGTGCTTGGCGTGCGTTTCGCGTGGGTCGTGGTTATGGAGAAACTCACGCGCAATCGCGAGGGCATCCGTCCGAAAATCAACGCCGATTTCCTGCGCAACGCGGCCGTGATTACGCTTGCTGGTCCGAAGGGCGCCGTGACGCTTTCGGTCGTTATGTCGCTTCCGTACTTCGTTGCCGCGACAACGCCGTTTCCCAACCGCGACCTGCTTATCTTCCTTGCGTCGGGCGTTATTGTGCTCACGTTGCTCATTGCGAATTTCGTGGTGCCGCTGCTTGCTCCTGCCGAAGAAAGCGAAGGCGCCTCGCCGCGTTCGAAGGTGGAAGTCGACATTTTGCAGAATGTTATCGACGAGCTGCTTGAGAAAGAGACCCCCGAAACGGCGGTGCCTACGCGCGTTACCGTGCAGGCATACCGCGATCGTATGAATTTGGTGCGCGAGCGCGAGGTTTCCGACGACACGCTGCGCGGCATGCGCATTGATGTTCTGGGCGACCAGCTCGAATTCGTGCGCGAAAAAATGGCGGCGGGCGAAGTGAGTCGCGCGGCGGGCGAGCGCTATGCGAGTACACTCAACCACAGCATTGACGTGCTTAAGCGCGGCTCTCATTCGAAGTTTGCTTCGACGCTTGGCTCGGGCGCTCCCATTGTGGCGGGCGCGGGCGTTGCTCCCGGTGCGGTTGTAGCGCGGCCCGATTTGCGCAAGAAAGCCCCGTTCACATGGACGGTTCGCTTCATTGTGGACAAAGTTCGCGGTTCGAATATGACGGATGAATGCAAGCGCGAAATGTCGAAACTCATCATTTCCGCCGAAGAACACGCCTTGCAGTATTTGGAAAGCATGGAGCCCGTGCTCGACGCTGAGGGCCGTCATGCTGCGGGCCTGCTGAAGAGCGAATACAACGCTAACCTTATGGCGTTGCGCCTGCGCGTGGCCCGCGTGGAAGCGGAAGCGGCCGTCGAAGCCCGCGAGGAAGCACGCGAGGCCGCTGAAGGGAAGTGCGCCGTGGCACCCGATTCCACGGCAAAGCTCGAGGCTATAACGGGCATCGACATTCCGAAGGTCACTCCCGAAAGCAAGCGCGTGCTCGATGCCGCCGAGGCGCGCGAAGCCCAACTGGAGGCTGTGATGGGGTCGCCTTCCGAAACGGGCACGATTCCGTTCGTTGCGCCCGATTCCGATGATGCCGATTTGGCGGCCAAGATGAGTTCCGCGGCAAATGCCGTGGCCGATGCCGCATCGGCGGCTCCCGCTGCGCTCGCTGGCGAAGAGACGCATACCGGCCGCAAGGTGCGTGGCACGTTTTTGGGAAAGCGTCGCGTGAAGGCGAAAACGTGCGACATCGAGGCCGAGGCGCTCTCGATGGAGCTCGAACAAATTCGCCTCATGCGCGAGGCCGGCCGCCTTACCAATGCAGATGCACGCGAGCTGCGCGAAGAGGTATACATGTTGCAGATGGGCCTCGAGGCCAGGTAGCAAGCGGAAGCTTTGGTGCGCGACAGCTGGCGCACCCTTCGACAGCGGCGGTGCGTGCGGTCGTGAAAGCGCCGACCTAACAATCCCTTACTGAGATTTCAAAAGCCCCATTCGATTACCGCCGAGTGGGGCTTTTGTTGTATAGGACGGCCTAAAACCACAATATGTAGGTATTGCTCGCATATCTTCCCTATATGGGGCATATAAATAATCATTCAAAGTGACAGTTAAGTAACGTGCAAAATAAATTGTCAGATAAGTTGACAATGAGGCACTTAGATTTTATATTGCCAAATGTACCAAGAAGGCACGAAGGTCGCGGAGGCAAAAGCTGCGGGCTTCGAACCGAACAAGCAAGGTAAGAACAGTCGGTGGCAATGCCACCAGCGGGGCTGCAGGACGCGGCTTCGTCAACGAGAAAGGGCTGAATAGATATGGGCAAGATTCTGGGTATCGACCTGGGCACCACGAACTCCGCGATGGCGGTTATGGAAGGCAATGAGCCCACCATTCTGGTGAACGCCGAAGGCGACCGCACCACTCCGTCGGTCGAGGGCTTCCGCAAAGACGGCGAGCGCGTTGTCGGCAAGGCCGCTAAGAACCAGGCTGTCACCAACCCTGAGAACACCGTTTCTTCCGTGAAGCGCTTCATCGGCCGCAGCTACGACGAAACTGCCGAAGAGCGCAAGACCGTCGCCTACAATGTCGTGAAGGGCAAGGATGGCCGTTCCGTCGTCGACATCGATGGCAAGGAATACACTCCCGAGGAAATTTCGGCCATGGTTCTGCAGAAGCTGAAGGCTGACGCCGAGAAGCGCGTGGGCCAGCCGATTACCGAGGCCGTCATTACCGTTCCTGCATACTTCAACGATGCTCAGCGTCAGGCCACCAAAGACGCTGGCAAAATCGCTGGCCTCGAGGTGAAGCGTATTATCAACGAGCCTACCGCTGCTGCTTTGGCTTACGGCCTCGACAAGGTGAACAAAGATCAGAAGATCCTCGTGTTCGACCTTGGCGGCGGCACGTTCGACGTTTCCGTGCTTGAGCTCGGCGACGGCGTGTTCGAAGTTCTGTCCACCGCTGGCGACAACCACCTGGGCGGCGATGACTGGGACCACCGCGTCATTGACTGGATGGCCGACAAGTTCGCTGCTGACAACGGCGGCATCGACCTGCGCAAAGACAAGATGGCTCTGCAGCGCCTGAAGGAAGCTGCCGAGAAGGCGAAGATGGAGCTTTCCTCCACTACGCAGGCTTCCATCAACCTGCCGTTCATCACGGCCGACGCCACGGGTCCGAAGCACCTCGACTACACGCTGACCCGCGCTGAGTTCGAGCGCATCACGAAAGATTTGCTCGACCGCTGCAAGCAGCCTGTTGAGCGCGCACTGAAAGATGCCGATCTTGGCACGGGCGACATCGACGAGGTCATTCTCGTTGGCGGCTCCACTCGTATGCCGGCTGTCCAGCAGCTCGCTGAGACCATGACGGGCAAGAAGCCGAACATGTCGGTGAACCCCGACGAGGTCGTCGCTATTGGCGCGGCTGTTCAGGGCGGCGTGCTTTCCGGCGATGTTGAGGGCATTCTGCTCCTTGACGTCACCCCGCTTTCCCTGGGCGTTGAAACCATGGGCGGCGTGATGACCAAGATGATCGACCGCAACACCACCATCCCGACCCGCAAGACCGAGATTTACTCCACGGCTGCCGACAACCAGACGTCCGTCGAGATTCACGTTCTGCAGGGCGAGCGCCAGATGGCCAACGACAACAAGACCCTTGGCCGTTTCCAGCTCACCGGCATTCCTGCGGCTCGCCGCGGCGTGCCCCAGATTGAGGTTACGTTCGACATCGATGCTAACGGCATCGTGAACGTTTCCGCTAAAGACCTGGGCACTGGCAAGGAGCAGCAGATCACCATTTCCGGCTCCACGGCTCTGTCTGACGACGAAGTCGACCGCATGGTGAAAGACGCCGAGGCTCACGCCGATGAAGACGCGAAGCGCAAGGAAGAGATCGAGGCTCGCAACAACTGCGACTCTCTCGTGAATGCTACCGAGACTACGCTCAATGAGCTGGGCGACAAGGTTCCCGCCGACAGCAAGTCCACGGTTGAGGCCGCTATCGCCGAAGCCAAGACTGCGCTTGAGGGCACCGACATCGACGCCATCAAGGCTGCTACCGAGAAGCTGCAGCAGGCAAGCTACAAGCTGGCCGAAGTTGCCTACAGCAATCAGGACGCTGCCGCTGCTGGCGCTGGCGCCGCGGGTGCTGCTCCCCAGCAGGATGACGGCCCCATCGAGGCCGACTATGAGGTCGTCGACGACAAGAACGAAGGGAAATAATCATGAGCAAGGACGGTAAGAACAAAGCCGCCCAGGAGCCTCGTGAGATTCCTATCAACGGCGCAGATGAAGTAACCGAAGGGGCGGCTGAAGCGGCCGCCCCGGCCCCCGAGGCCGAACCGGCGGAAACCGCTGAGGCCGAGGCTGATTCCATCGAGGAAGAGGCCGAGGCGGTTGTGGCTGACGCCGAGCGTGTCGCCAAGGCCGAAGCTGAAGCGGCCGCCATGCGCGATAAGTACCTTCGCCTTCAGGCGGAATGGGACAACTATCGCAAGCGCACGGCTGAAGAGGCTGGCGAGATGCGCGTTCGTGCCGCCGAAAAGCTCATGGGCGATTTGCTCCCTGTGATGGACGACTTCGAGCGCGCTATCGCGCATGCCGAAGCCAACGGCGATGCCGGCCTGCTCGACGGCGTGAAGGCGATTTCGACCAAGCTTTCCGAATCGCTCGGCAAGCACGGCCTTGAAACCATCGACCCCGCGGGCGAGGCGTTCGACGCGCTTGAGCACCAGGCCGTAGGCCAGGTTGAAGACGCGAGCGTGCCCGACGAGACCGTTGCGCAGGTGTACCAGAAGGGCTATCGCCTGGGCAAGAAGGTTATTCGTCCGGCAATGGTCACCATCTCCACTGGCGGCCCGAAGCGCGAAGTCGAAAGCGACGACGCAGAATAGTATGTATTGGAAGGCGGGCGCAGTGCTCGCCTTCTTTGTAGAAATCGCACGTCAGAATAAAAGGAGGTGGCGCAGTTGGCAGCCACGCCGGACTACTACAAGACGCTCGGGGTTTCCCGCAGCGCCACGGACGAAGAGATCAAGAAGGCCTATCGCAAGCTTGCACGCACGAACCATCCCGATGCAGGCGGCGATGAGGAAAAGTTCAAGGAAATCAACGAGGCCTATGAGGTCTTGAGCGACAAGAAGAAGCGCAAGCTTTACGACCAGTACGGAACCGCCGACGAGCAGCGCATTCCCTATGGATGGGGCGGCGGCGCCGGCGGCGCTGGGACTTCGGGCTTTGGCGGCTTCGGCAGCTGGGCCGACATTCTGGATAGCATTCGTCGCGGTGAAGGCGTGGCGGGCGCTGGCGGCTTCAACGTCGATGATATTTTCGGCGGAGGCGGCTTCGGCGGTTCTGGTTTCGGCGGGCAATACCAGCCGCAGCCTCAAAAGGGCCGCGATATGAACGTGACGCTCAACGTGAGCTTCGATGAAGCATTCAATGGTTGCGTCAAGAAGGTGAGCGTGCGCAACCCTCAGGGCGGCGTCGAAACGCTTGACGTGAAGGTGCCCGCCGGTGCGGTCGATGGCGGCCGCGTGCGCTTCCGCGGCAAGGGCGCTGCGGGTGCAAACGGGGGCCCGGCCGGCGATTTGCTTGTGACTACGAAAATCAGCGAGCATCCGCTGTATTCGCGCCATGGCGCCGACGTGCTCATGACGGTACCCATTACGGTTTCCGAAGCTGCGCTCGGCGCGAAAATCGTGATTCCCGCGCCCGACGGCACGAAGATCCGCGTAAGCGTTCCCGCCGGTTCCCAAGACGGCACCGAGCTGAAAATCAGCGGCAAGGGCGCCCCGAACGTGAAGGGCTCGGGCAGCGGTGCGCTGCGCATTACGTTCCATGTGGAAATCCCCAAGCACATGACTGAGCAGCAAGAACAGGCCATGATCGACTTCCAGGCGGCTTGCGAGCATGCGGGCCAAAACGTTCGCGAGCATTTAGGCGTGTAGGAGATAGCAATGGCAGACAGGCACACACCTCTCTATATGATCGGCGTCGCGGCCCAGTTGGCGGGCGTGCACCCTCAAACGTTGCGCATTTACGAGCAAAAGGGTCTCGTGAGCCCTCAGCGCACGAGCGGCAACACGCGCATGTATTCGCAAGCCGACATCGAGCGCCTTGAGCTTATCAACGAGCTCACGAGTGAGGGCATCAACCTTGCGGGCGTCATTCGAATTTTGGATTTGAAGGGTCGTCTCGACGAGCGCGATGAGGAAATCGACGACTTGCACAAAAAGGTGCGTCGCCTGGCCGACCGCGTGCATGAACTCGAAACGCGTGAAAGCGTATCGCGCCTCATGCTTCCCGCGAGCACGCAAAACATCGAAGTGCGTTAGTGCGCCAACCTGCTCAATGCTCGTAGCGTTTAGCAGGCTTTATTTGAAACCAATTCTCTCCATCTAGGAAGGAGATAGTTTTATGAGACTCGACAAACTTGCAGTAACCGCTCAAGAGGCCTTCCAGGCCGCTATGGGCATCGCGAGCGATGCCGACACGTCGTCGGTCGAGCCGATTCATTTGCTGAAAGCTTTGCTCGATGCGGGCGAGAACAACATCTCGGCCATCATCAAGCGCGTAGGCGCCGACCCGGCGATGCTTTCGGGCGAAGTCGACAAGGCCATCGCCAATGGACCCAAGGTCACAGGCGGCGTGATGGGCATGCCCCTTCCGTCGCAAGGCCTCATGAACGCCATTGACAACGCGGTGAAGGCCGCCGAAAAGATGGGCGACTCTTATGCGACGAGTGAGCATTTGCTCATTGCCCTCACCGAAGACAAGGGCCAGGCGGGCAAAATCCTCAACGGCGCAGGCGTGACGCGCAAAAACATCGAAGAGGCCTACGATGACCTTCGCGGCGACACCCGCGTGACCGACCAGCAGAGCAAAGCCGAGCTTGATGCGCTGAACCAGTACGGCCAAAACCTCACTCAGCAGGCGCGCGAGGGCAAGCTCGATCCGGTCATCGGCCGCTCCGACGAGATCCGCCGCACCATTCAGGTGCTTTCGCGCCGCACAAAGAACAACCCTGTGCTTATTGGCGAACCGGGCGTTGGCAAAACGGCAATCGTCGAGGGCTTGGCCCAGCGAATCGTTGCGGGCGACGTGCCGTCGAGCCTGAAAGACCACGATGTTATCGCGCTTGACTTGGGCGCTATGGTTGCGGGCGCGAAGTACCGCGGCGAGTTCGAGGATCGTTTGAAGGCGGTTCTGCGCGAAGTGAAGCAGAGCAACGGCCGCATCATTCTGTTCATCGACGAGCTGCATACCATCGTGGGCGCTGGTTCCACGGGCGATTCGTCCATGGACGCGGGCAACATGCTCAAGCCCGCATTGGCGCGCGGCGAACTGCATGCCATCGGTGCGACGACGCTCGATGAGTACCGCAAATACATCGAGAAAGATGCCGCACTTGAGCGTCGTTTCCAAACAGTGCTCGTGGGCGAGCCTACCGTGGAAGACACCATCGCCATTTTGCGTGGTCTGAAGGAAAAGTACGAAATCCACCACGGCGTGCGCATCACCGATTCGGCAATCGTCGCTGCGGCCGAGCTTTCGAACCGCTACATTTCCGACCGCTTCCTTCCCGATAAGGCCATTGATCTTATGGACGAAGCCGCCAGCCGCCTGCGCATCGAGATCGACTCCATGCCGCAGGAAATCGACGCCGCTCAGCGTAAATATACGCAGATGCAAATCGAGGAACAGGCGCTCATGAAGGAAAGCGACCCGGCGAGCGCCGAACGTTTGGAAGAGCTGCGCAAGCAAATGGCCACGTCGAAAGAATGGCTCGATGCGCGCAAGGCCGAATGGCGCAACGAGAAAGATGTCATCGAGAAGGTGCAAACCTTGAAGGCCGATATCGATGCGGCCCACGTTGACGAGGAAAAGGCCACGCGCGAGGGCGACCTGGTGAAGGCTTCCGAGATTCGCTATGCGAAGATTCCCGAGCTGCAGCGCCAGCTGGCCGAGGCCGAAGAGGCCGTGAACGCCAAGCAGGGCGACGGCGCCATTTTGAAGGAAGAGGTTTCCGACGAGGAAATCGCCGAAGTCGTGAGCGCGTGGACGGGCATTCCCGTGTCGAAGATGATGCAGGGCGAAATGGCTAAGCTTGTTGACCTGGAGAGCCAGCTGCACAAGCGCGTCGTGGGCCAGGACGCGGCCGTCAACGCCGTGGCCGCCGCCGTGCGCCGCAGCCGCGCCGGCCTGGCAGACCCTAACCGCCCGCTCGGCAGCTTCTTCTTCCTTGGCCCCACCGGCGTGGGCAAGACGGAGCTCGCCAAGGCGCTTGCGGACTACCTGTTCGACGACGAGCGCGCCTTGGTGCGCATCGACATGTCCGAGTACATGGAGAAGTTCAGCGTCCAGCGCCTCATCGGCGCGCCCCCGGGATACGTGGGCTATGACGAGGGTGGCCAGCTCACCGAGGCCG
>OLHE01001887.1_pt1 | contig 13034 bp, 7 predicted proteins | sample 1605821 | NCBI WGS metagenome assembly OLHE01 (sample SAMN03283250) | human gut metagenome | biome: human-associated habitat; material: feces | host: Homo sapiens | place: USA | collected 2013
TCATGGCTACTACCCTCTGGACTACACGCAGACCGACAAGAACTACGGCACGATAGAGGAGCTCCGCGCGCTCATCGACGAGTTGCACTCGCAGGGAATCCGCGTTATGCTCGGAGCCAACATCAACGACCCGGGTTATCCCAACCTTCTGGATGCCATACAGTACGGATATGCCGAGACCGGGCTGACGGAGGCGCAGGCGGCGGAGCATATCCCCGACTATAGCTACGACCGCTTCTTCGCTGACCGCCAGAACTGGAACGGCTGGTACGGGCGCGACTGGATACGTATGCCCGACGAGAACTGGAATGAGAGCAATCCGCTTGAAACAACCCTGTTCGGCCTTCCGGACTTCAAGGACGAAAGCCGCAAGCCCACCAGCATCCCGGAATTCCTGAAGAGAAAATGGGAGGCCGAGGGAAGCGGCAACGATGCCTGGGTCAATCCCACGGCACGAAAATACAGGGCGGATCGCGAATTCACACCGCTGGAATATGTTTCGGCATGGATATCGTCGTGGGTCGAGGAATTCGGGATCGATGGCGTGCGTTGCGATATCGTGGAGTACGTACATCTCGACAGCTGGAAAAAGCTCTACTACGACTGCAACGAGGCTCTGCAGCGATGGCGTGCAACCAATCGGGGCAAGGCCGGCGCCGACTGGACCGACAGTTTCTACATGACCGGCGACTTCGACAATGCCTCCATCGACTATAAGGGCGCCTACGCCTATGCCGGATTCTCGAGCATGGTGAATTTCTTTTTCCCCAAGCGCGGCGACCTCGACGGAATCGTCTTCCTATGGCAGCAATACGCCGACAGCGTCGCCGCGCATCCGGGCTGGCATCCCTTCAATTATCTCAACAATTCCTATCACCGCGACGCGGACATGGCCAACATGTCCGACTGCGCGACGACGCTGCTTCTTTCTCCGGGCGTAGCGCAGATATTCTACGGCGACGAAACCGGGCGCAAGCTCAGCGAAGCATCGCTCAATGTAGACAGCGACCAGGCATTCCGCTCGGACATGAACTGGAACGACATCGACGAGGACCTGCTCGAGCATTTCAGAAGACTCGGCATAATCCGCCGTGCCAATCCGGTAATCGGAACAGGACGACAGCGGACGCTGGACACCCATACGGTCCTGCGGTACAACGGCACCGATTCCATATTGATACGTCTGCGGCCTGAGGACGGCGACGGAATTGAGGTTTACGGCATATTCCCGGAGGGTGCGGAAATAGAGGAATTATATACCGGCCAGGTATCGGCGGTAAGCGGCGGCAAGCTGCGGTATCCGCGCTACGGGCGCGGGGTCGCCGTACTGAAGCGGCGTAGGTGATTCATTCTCCGAGCAGGTCGAGAATCTGGGCTGGGGTTGAGATGATGTGGTCTGCGAGGTATTCCTTCAGTTCGATGATTGTGCGGAAGCCCCAGCTGACTCCGACGCTTTCGACGCAGGCGCGGCGTGCCGTTTCCATATCGACGCCCGAATCACCGACGTAGAGCACTTCGCTCTTAGGCGTGGGGCATATGCTGAGAGCCTTGAATACGATGGAAGGGTCCGGCTTGCGCGGCATGTCGTCCTCATGGCCGAGTATGGCCTTGAAATTGGCGTCAGGGAAGTAGTGGCGGATGATGGTATCGACAGCCTGCTGGTATTTGTTCGAGGTCACGGCCAGGTTGATGCCGCGGCTGGTGAGCTCGTCCAGGAGTTCGGGGATGCCCGGATAGGGCTTTGTCAGGTCGCAGCAGTGCTCGCTGTAGTAGTTTGTGAACGAGGCCAGAACTGCGCTGACGGTCTGCTCTGCGCGGGCTTCGGCGGGCAGAGCGCGTTCGATGAGTTTGCGGACGCCGTTGCCTACCATGGTCGGGTAGACCCAGCGGCCATGCTGGGGAAAGCCATTCTCGCGCAGGGCGTAGTTTGTTGCGTCGGCGAGGTCGTCGATAGTATTGAGGAGAGTGCCGTCGAGGTCGAAGATAACGTAAGATTTCATACTTGCTACAAATTCAGAAAGGATATCCGACGGCAAAGTGGAAATTTGCGTCGCGGTGCCATTTAGGATGAACGATTGGCCAGCGTTCCTGGTTCATCGCCGGGTTGTGGGCCTTGAAGCCCAGGTCGAGGCGCAGCAGGAAGTAGGTGAAGTCCATTCGCAGGCCTATTCCGTAGGCGGCGGCGATTTCCTTATAGAAACTGTCGAAATGGAACATGCCTCCGGGCTGGGTCTCGTATTCCTTTATGGTCCAGATGTTGCCGGCGTCGATGAAGAGTGCGCCTTCGAGCACCCAGAACAGCTTGGCGCGGTATTCGAGCGAGAGGTCGAGACGGATGTCGCCGCACTGGTTGATGAAGTCAGTCACTGAGTTGCGGGCGTCGTAGCGTCCGGGACCGAGAGTGCGGACACCCCAGCCGCGCACGCCGTTGGCACCTCCGGCGTAGAAGCGCTTCTCGAAGGGCACCATCGACGAGTTGCCGTAGGGGTACTCGATGCCGGCTCCGACGTGGAACGACAGCGAGTTGCGGCGGTCGAAGTGGCGGGTGATGGTATAGTCTACCTCGCCCTTGACGTACTGTGCGTACTGGATGCCGAATATCTTGTAGACGCCGTCGCGCTTTTTCATGCCCGCGGCGTTCGAAATACCGTAGAGCAGGTTGCCGGCGGATTCTACCGAGGCCCTGATGGTGGTGATGATGGGCTGGAACTTATTCTCCGCCAGTGCCGTGGCATCGGGGATGCGGCGGTTTGTGAAGTTGTAGGTATAGCCCATCCGCATGATGAAGTGGTCCTCGTAGCTGTAGCGCAGCAGGGGGTTCGAGGGCGCGATCTGGTCGATGAAGTCGATGGTTGAGCGCGGAAGGCGGACGTAGTTTATGTCGACCAGGTCGTAGGTCTGGCGGCGTATGCCGTCCTGGCGTTTCTGCTGCCATTTCCACTTCCATGCTCCGCCGGCGATGATGCGCGTGTACTCGGGCCGCTCCTGGTAGTTGAAGCTCAGGGCGAATTCCGTAGACGCGAGGATGCGCTGCTTGTAGCTGCGCGTCAGAAAGGGGCATATGAACTGCGGAAAGGTGATGCCCACCTCGCCGGCGTACTCGGTGTAGCGCTTGTTGATCAGGCCGTCGAACTTGCCGGAAAGGCTCTCGTAGGAGGCTCGGAACTTGGCCGAAAACTCCTCGGAGCCGCGGGCGAGGTTGCGGTGGTTGTAGCCCAGGCCGACACCGAAGCCGAGGTCGCCCTCGGAATTGGTGCCCTCGAGTTCGGCGGATATGCTCTGCTTCTTGTTACGGGAGAGGTAGATGGTGGCGTCGAGCAGGCCGATGTCGCCGATGCTTCCGGCGTTGGCGATGTCGATGTTTATGAACTTGACGATGGCAAGGCGGCCGAGGGCCTCGTATGTGCGCTCGACGTTGGAGGCGCTGTAAGCGTCGCCGGGGTTGAGGTAGCACATATTGTTGAGCACCGAGGGTCTCAGGTAGGGGTCTCGGCCGTAGATGAAGCTCTTGCCCTTGTATTCCACCGTGTCGCGATAGGCTCCGGCGGTATTGGCGGGGTCGATGTCGCGGTCGATAACGAAGCTTACCTTGCGGAGAAAATAGACATGGTGCATCCCGTCGGCAATCGAGAGGCTGTCGATGTCGGCGGCGCTTTGCCGCGGTGCCGTAGAGGGCGAGTGTACGTTGACGGTAAGCCCGACGAGTTTGCTGCCGGCGACGGTGTCGGCGGTGAAATTCACGAACTCGCGGTTGAAGCGGTAGTAGCCCTGGTTCTGAAGCTGGCGGGTGATGCGGGTACGCTCGCTGTCCAGGACCGTTCGGTTGAACAGGATGCCGGGCCTGAGGTCGCTCTGGTCGCGCTGGGCCATGACCAGGGCGCGCAGCTGCGGGTCGGGGATGTTGTAGCCCACGGACTCGATTCGGCGCGGCTCGCCTGGAGTTATGGTGAAGCGCACGTCCATATGCCGGCTGGCGGAGTCCGCGATGGTGTCGACGGCAACGGCTGCGTCCATGTATCCCGAATTTACCATCGCCTGCAGCAACTGGCGTCGCGAGCCCTCGGTGGCGTCGGAATTGTAGATTACCGGCGGCTGTCCGACGCGCCGCAGCCAGCGGTTGTACCATTTGGTGGTGTCGCGGCCGGCGAGGTTGTAGGTTGCCAGAGATAGCTTCGCGAAGCCGAGCACCTTGTGGTTGGGCTGCTGCCGGAGGAAGTAGGCAAGCTCCGTGCGGTCCACCTCAGTCTCGCCGTCGACATCTATATCGACGGAATCAAGCAGGTATTCGCCATCGGGAACATGCTTGGTAGAACTGCAGGCTGCGAGCGCCCCGATGAGCAGGAGCGCACACAAGGCACGCAGACCCTCGGCGAGTCCGCGCCGCCAACCCTTCGAATGCCAGTTGCGAATCATGGTGCAAAGTTACGCATTTTCATATTAAAAAAATATGTAACTTTGCAGAGAATATGTACTACGTAAGCAAACGAATCGAAATATCCGCAGCGCACCGCCTGGAACTCGACTACCCGAGCAAGTGCAGCTGCCTGCACGGCCATAACTGGATTGTGACCGTCCGCTGCCGAGCCGCCGAACTTAACGTCAACGGCATGGTAACAGATTTTACAGTTATCAAGGAGGCCGTGGCCGGCGCGCTGGACCACAAGGTCCTCAATGAAGTCCTGCCCTTCAATCCCACCGCCGAAAATATAGCCTGCCACCTCTGCCGGACGATTCCCAACTGCTATCGCGTTGACATCCAGGAGAGCGAGGGCAATACCGCAAGCTATGAGGCCGACTGACAGCTACCGCGTCACCGAGATATTCTATTCGCTCCAGGGCGAGGGCTTCTGGACGGGGACGCCGGCGGTTTTCGTGCGCCTTAGCGGCTGCAACCGCGCCTGTCCCTTCTGCGACACGGATTTCTCCACCTATACCCCTATGAACGCCGGCGAGATTGCCGCCGCCGCCGCTGCCTACCCTGCGCGGCATGTGGTCGTTACCGGCGGCGAGCCGCTGCTGCAACTCGACGATGCCCTGATTTCAAGGCTTAAGGAATTCGGGTTCTACATCCATATAGAGACCAACGGTACCCTGCCGGTGCCCGAGGGCGTCGACTGGGTGACCTGCTCGCCCAAGGACCCGCCCCTGGCCATCGACCGCGCCGACGAGCTGAAAATCGTATTTCAGAATCAGGACGTCGAGGCGATTGCCGACGACTTCGTTGAGCGCCTGGGCGTGCGGAACCTCTTCCTGCAACCTTGCTCGGGGCTGAACGTCCGCCAGACAATCGAATATATAATGAGCCATCCCCGCTGGCGCCTGTCGCTGCAGACGCACAAACTCGTCGGAATCCAATGAAAGCGCTGCTGTTCAGGCTGCTGACCCTGCTTACACTCCTCTGCGCCTGGAATGCCGGCGCGACTGCCGAACTCACGGCCGCCGATTTCTGGATTCCGCGCGACACCTCGGTATGGTTCGTCACCATAGGCCCGGGGCGTGAGGTTTACGAGCTCGAGGGCCACGCCGCCATCGCCGTGGTCTATCCCGACGGCCGCGGCCTTGCCTACAACTACGGCGTCTACGACTTCAACGCGCCGAACTTCATCTGGCGTTTCACCAAGGGCGAGACGGACTATATGGCCGTCGAATATCCCTTGCGTCCATTCCTGCTGAGCTATGTCAACTCCGGGCGGCATATCGAGGCCACGCGCCTGGAACTCGACAGTCTGGCACACCGGCGGCTGCTGGCGCGCCTGAGCCGCGACGTATCGCCCGAGCACCGCGTCTACCGCTATAATTACGTGCTCGACAATTGCGCCACGCGCCCCCTTCGGGCCGTCGAACTCGCCTACGGCGACAGCCTGATTCTTCCTCCCGGCCCGCACGAGAGCTCCGGCTCGCCGATGACCTTCCGCTCGATAATGCGCCGCTACCACCGCAACTATCCATGGTACCAGTTCGGCATCGACCTTGCCCTCGGTAGCGGTATCGACCGCCCTATAACGACCCGCGAGGCCGCCTTCGCTCCGGCGGAACTCAGCCCGATGCTGGGCGCCACGCCCGTTGCCGCCGGCACTGTGACGCTGCTGGAGGAGCACAATCCTACCGCCGGCCCCACCCCCTGGTATCTCACTCCTGATGCCGCCGGCTGGGCTCTGTTCGTGCTGGCGGCGCTGGTCTGCGTGCGCGACGTGCGCCGGCGGCGGCTGACGCGCTGGTTCCAGAGCGCCTTCTTCGGGCTGCTCGGCCTCGGCGGCTGCCTGCTGACCTTCCTGATATTCGTCAGCGTCCACGAGGCTACATCGCCCAACTGGCAGTACGCCTGGCTGAACCCCTTCTGCCTTATTGGGGCGGTAGCGATTTGGATAAAAAGCGCTAAAAACGTGCTTATCTGCTATCAATTTATTAACTTTGTAGCCGTAATTGCTTTTGCGGTGGCCTGGCCATGGATTCCGCAGAGCGGCAACACGGCCTTCGTGCCCCTTGTCGCCGCGGATATATTGTGCTCCGCCACTGCGCTTTACGTCCTTAGAAAAAAGTGGAATTCAAACACGACATACTTGCGCCCTCGGTCCTGAAACGTGTGCTCATCGCGGCCATAACGGCCTCGCTGGCAGGCATGAACCTCAGCGTCCGTGCCGAAGCGCCGCAGTACCGGCTCCTGCTCGGCATCGTCGTCGAAGGTCTTGACGAGAACTGCCTCGAGCAGCTTCGCGACCGGCTCGGCGACGGCGGCTTCCGCATGCTCGCCGACAAGGGCGTCTACCTGCCTTTCGCCGACTACGGCACCAGCCTTGACGCCACGGCGGCCACGGCGACGCTCGTGACCGGCGCCCATCCCGCCCTGACCGGCATCGACTCCGAGCTCCGCTACGACCGCGAGAAGATGCTCTACAGCCACGTCTTCGCCGACCCGCAGGCCCTGGGCAACTTCACCAACGATACATATTCGCCTAAAGCGCTGCGCGTGAGCACCATCAGCGACGAGGCCCGCATTGCCGGCAGCGGCATCAGCGTAGTCTACGCCGTGGCCTCGACGCCAGGCCAGGCCCTCGCCCTCGGCGGCCACAGCGCCAACTCGGCCCTCTGGATAGATCCGGCGACAGCCAACTGGGCTTCGACAGCTTTTTATCGCGACATGCCTACGGGCATAGCCACACGCAACCGCCGCGAACCCCTTACCGCGCGCATGGATACCATGAGCTGGGCCCCCAAGGGAGGCCCGGAGCTGTATTCCATGCTCCCGGAGCACCTTACGCGCTATCCCTTCCGCTATGTTTTCCAGCGCTCGAATCCAAAGCGGATGGAAATGTTCCTTCAGAGTCCCCTGGCCAACCGCGAGGTGACCGCCGTGGCCGGCGAATTGCTTAAGAACAACCATATCGGCGCGCATGAGGAAGGCATCGACGTGCTGAATATCGGCTATACGCTGACGCCTTACGCCTACGGCCGCAATGCCGACAAGCGCCCCGAGCAGTACGACGCCTACCTGCGCCTGGACGATGACCTTGAGCAGCTTTTCCAGACCGTCGACCGCACGGTAGGACTCAACCACACGCTGATATACCTCGCCGGAACTCCCGCGCGCCCCTATTCCGCCCGCGACGACGAGAAGTGGAACATCCCTTACGGCGAGTTCTCTACGCGCCGCGCCGCCAGCCTGCTGAATATCTACCTGATGGCCCTGCACGGCAACGGCGACTACGTCAGCGCCTTCCGCGGCGGCAAGGTCTACCTCAACAACCGCGAGCTCAAGGACAAGGGCCTCGACGGCGCCCAGGTGCGCTCCGAGACGGCACAGTTCCTGGCGCGCATGACGGGCGTCGACCGCGTCTATACCTCCGACGCCATCTATGCGGGTACCGCCGGCGAGAATGCCGACGCCCTGCGCCGCAACACCGTGGTCAGCACGGCGCCGGACGTCACCCTGACCGTCGCCCCCGGCTACGAGATAATCGACGACTTTGCCGGCATGCAGACCCAGGCCGAGGGCGCGCCGCACTACGTACGCCGCGCCGTGGCCACCACAGCGCCGGTATTCATCTATTCCCCCGAACTCGAGGCCCGGCGCATCGACACGCCCGTCGACGTGCGCCGCATCGCCCCGACCGTTACGCGTCTGCTGAGAATCAGGTCGCCCAACGGTGCCGTCGAGGCCTCTCTGAGGCTCAACCGACTCAGCGACTGAAATTCCGCAAGCCATCCGATACCAGCGGCCTGCGAAAGTTTAATTAGTAACGAAACACCTCAAATATAATGTCTTTATCATCCATTATAAAAACAATCTTCGGCGACAAGAGCACGCGCGACCTCAAGGCCCTGCGTCCCGTTCTTGAAAAAATCAAGGCCGAGATGCCGCGTATCGCCGAGCTGGACCTCGACGGCCTGCGCGCCGAAATCGACAAGGTCCGCGCCGAAATAGCCGAGGCTACCTCCGAGAAGGAAAAGGAAGTTGTCCAGCTCCGTTCCGAGCTGGAGGGCCTGCCTTTCGACGAGCGCAAGCCCTACTGGGACAAGATCGACGCCGCCGAGAAGAAAATCCTCGACATCCTCGAGGAGCAGCTCAACAAACACCTGCCCGTGGTATTCGCCGTAATGCGCGAGACCGCCGGCCGCTTCGCCGCCAGCGAGACCCTCGAGGTCACCGCCACCGACTTCGACCGCGAACTCGCCGGCACGGGCCATCCCTTCGTGACCATCGAGGGCAACAAGGCCATCTGGAAGAATCGCTGGATGGCCGGCGGCAACGAGATTGTCTGGGACATGAAGCACTACGACGTACAGCTCATCGGCGGCATCGTGCTCCATCAGGGCAAAATCGCCGAAATGGCCACCGGCGAGGGCAAGACCCTCGTCGCCACCCTGCCGGTATTCCTGCGCTCTCTGAGCCGCAAGGGCGTCCACGTCGTTACCGTCAACGACTACCTGGCCAAGCGCGACTCCGAGTGGATGGGTCCGCTGTATATGTTCCACGGCGCGAGCGTCGACTGCATCGACAAGCACGAGCCCAACAGCCCCGGACGCCGCAAGGCCTACAACTGCGATATCACCTACGGCACCAACAACGAGTTCGGCTTCGACTACCTGCGCGACAACATGGCCATGCGTCCCGAGGACCTGGTTCAGCGCAAGCACTACTACGCCATCGTCGACGAGGTCGACTCCGTGCTCATAGACGACGCCCGTACGCCTCTGATTATCTCCGGTCCCGTTGCCAAGGGCGACGACCAGATGTTCGACGAGTTCAAGGGCAATGTCGAGAAGGTTGTCCGCGCCCAGCAGCGTCTGGTTTCCGATACCCTCATCAAGGCCAAGACCAAACTCGAGTCCGAGGACAAGAAGGAGCAGGAGGAAGGCGCCGTGCTGCTGTACCGTGCCTTCAAGGGCCTGCCCAAGGACCGCGCCCTCATCCGCTTCCTCAGCCAGGGCAATATGAACGAGGTCCTGCTCAAGACCGAGGCCGAGTATATCCAGAACAACGCCGAGAAGATGCCCGTCATCACCGACCCGCTTTACTTCATCATCGACGAGAAGAACCGCTCCGTCGAGCTTACGGACAAGGGCATCGACGAACTCACCGGCTCCTCGCAGGACCCCGACTTCTTCGTGCTACCCGACATCGCCGCCAAGCTCAGCGAGCTGGAGCATGTGCCCGACCCGCAGGAACGCCAGGAACTCAAGGACGCCGCCATGGCCGACTATGCCGTCAAGGCCGAGCGTGTACATACCGTCAACCAGCTGCTCAAGGCCTACACCCTCTTCAGCAAGGACGTAGAGTATGTGATCGACGACAACAAGATCAAGATTGTCGACGAGCAGACCGGCCGTATCATGGAGGGACGCCGCTACAGCGACGGTCTCCACCAGGCTATCGAGGCCAAGGAAGGCGTCAAGGTCGAAGCCGCCACCCAGACCTTCGCCACCATCACCCTTCAGAACTATTTCCGCATGTATCATAAGCTCGCCGGCATGACCGGTACGGCCATCACCGAGGCCGGCGAGTTCTGGGACATCTACAAGCTCGACGTCGTGACCATCCCGACCAATCGCCCGGTGAAGCGCATCGACATGAACGACCGCGTCTACTTTACCAAGAAAGCCAAGTACAAGGCCGTGATCGAGGAAGTGGTCAAACTCGTCGAACAGGGCCGGCCCGTACTTGTCGGTACCACCAGCGTCGAGATTTCCGACCTCCTCAGCCGAATGCTTCAGCTGCGCAAGATGCCTCACCAGGTGCTGAACGCCAAGCTGCATCAGAAGGAGGCCGAGGTCGTTGCCCTCGCCGGCCGCAAGGGCGCCGTCACCATTGCCACCAACATGGCAGGCCGCGGTACGGACATCAAGCTCACCCCCGAGGTGCGCGACGCCGGCGGTCTGGCAATCATCGGTACCGAACGCCACGAGTCCCGCCGCGTCGACCGCCAGCTGCGAGGCCGTTCCGGCCGTCAGGGCGACCCGGGTTCATCCGTCTTCTTCGTGTCGTTCGAAGATCCGCTGATGCGTATGTTCGCCAGCGACAAGGTCATGAAGATGCTCCGCGCCGACGAGGACGACATGATCGAGAGCTCGCTGGTCGACAGCGCCATCGAAAAGGCTCAGAAACGCGTTGAGGAGAACAACTTCGGCATCCGCAAGCGTCTGCTCGAGTTCGACGACGTGATGAACAAGCAGCGTAACTACATCTACAACCTGCGCCGCCACGCCGTGATGGGCGAGAGAATCGGTGTCGACATCATGAACATCCTCTACGACGTAGTGGAGAACATCATCCTCACCCACGAGGCTCCGACCGACTATCCCGACCTCTGCACGGAAATCTTCCGCACGCTCGCGATTGAGGCACCTTTCACCGAGAAGGAATACACGGATATGGAGCGCGAGGACAAAATCAACGCCCTCCACGATGCCGTTATCGAAGGCTTCAACCGCAAGAGCGACCGCATCCGCGAGGTGGCCCTGCCGATTCTCTCGGACATGGCCGCCAATACCGACTACAACGGCCTCGTACTCGTGCCGATTACCGAGGGCAAGCGAGTGTTCAACATCCGCGTGGACCTGCGCGAGTCCGTGGCTACCGAGTGCCGCAACATCATCAAGGAATGGCACAAGGCCATAATGCTCGTTACCATCGACGAACTCTGGAAGGAGCACCTGCGCGAACTCGACCAGTTGCGCCAGAGCGTACAGAACGCCGCCTATGAGCAGAAAGACCCCCTGGTAATCTATAAGGTCGAATCCTTCCATCTGTTCGAGCGCATGCTCAACGAGATGAACACCAAGATTTCCAGCGCCCTGATGCGCGGGCAGATCAACGTACGCCAGGCACCCGCCAACCAGGCCGCTCCCGAGGACAACGCCACGCGTCCCGCTCCCCAGCTGAAGGAGACCAAGGCCGAGATGCCCGTTCGCCAGAACTACCGCGAGAGCAAGGCCGAACTCCCCGGCGAGGCCGAGAACCGCGCCGCCGGCGCCGGTGCCAGCCATGCCGCACAGAAGCCCATGCCCGCCAAGGCCGCGCCGCGTGTAGGCCGCAACGATCCCTGCCCCTGCGGCTCCGGCAAGAAGTTCAAGAACTGCCACGGCCGCGGACTCTAACCCGCACCCATAATTACGAAAACCCCGGGACGGCCCCGATGCCCGCAAGCATCGCCGCCGTCCCGGGTTTTTTTGCGCCGGAACCGGCGCAATATGTATAATCCCGATTTATCGGGAGAGAATGAGGTTCAGGTCGAGATCAATCGGGATTTTCCGAGATTAATCTTGATTAATCGGGAATAGCCGGGATTAATCGTGAGTGATTGGGGGCTTGGATCAGGATTACCCGGAAGGCCCAGGGCGCTTCCGCGCACGTTTTCCCGGCCCTATAAAGCATAAAAAGGAACTCTTCTCAGAGTTCCTTCTTATGGGTTTCCAATAGGTACAATTTCTAAGGTAAAAAAGATTGTTTTAGGTTTGCGGTACAAAGTTGGGGCTTTTAATCCGTGCCGCCAAATTATTTCATATGTTATAGGGCATACTTTTTGGGCAGTTTATTTGCCCAATCACCCTGTCTGCTGTTTAATATATTTTAAGTCAACGTTTTAAATCTTTAAACATCGCCCTCGGTGATGTGTTCAGGCGATATTTAAAAGATGTTAACGCATTATTCCCGGCTTAAAATCATCAATATTCCTGCCAGGATTTGATTTCCAGGGAGTCGAGGGGCAGGGTGGTGAAGGCGCGGATGAAGGCCGAAGCCAGCTGCGAGTTCGTCAGCAGCGGGATGTTCAGGTCGATGGCTGCGCGACGGATTTTGCGGCCGTTGCTGAGCTCCGTGCCGGTGAAATTCTTGGGCATGTTCACTACCAGGTCGATTTCGTGGCTGTGGAGCAGCTCCAGGGCCTGCGGATGCTGGTCCGGGGTGCTGGGCCAGTAGACGCGGATTGCGGGGATGCCGTTGTCGTGGAGGAACTGGCAGGTACCGCCGGTTGCGTAGATGGTCAGGCCGGCCTTGTGGAGCATATGCGCGGCGTCGAGCATGTCGGCTTTCTGCTTGGCGGAGCCGGTGCTGAGCAGCACGGCCTTCTTCGGAATGCGCACGCCTACGGCCAGCAGGCTCTTGAGGATAGCCTCGTTGGTATCGTCGCCGATACAGGCGACTTCGCCCGTCGAGGCCATGTCGACGCCCAGGACGGGGTCGGCGCCCCCAAGGCGCGAGAAGCTGAACTGGCTGGCCTTGACACCGACGTAATCCAGGTCGAAGGTGCTCTTCTCGGGCTTCGGCGCATCCATGCCGAGCATGATGCGCGTGGCCAGGTCGATGAAGTTTATCTTGAGAATTTTGCTGACGAAGGGGAAACTGCGGCTGGCGCGGAGGTTGCACTCGATTACCTTGATATCGTTGTTCTTGGCAAGGAACTGGATATTGAAGGGGCCGGAGATTTCCAGCGCCGCGGCTATTTTGGCCGAGATTTTCTTGATGCGGCGCATGGTCTCGACGTAGAGTTTCTGCGGCGGGAACTGGATGGTGGCGTCGCCGGAGTGTACGCCGGCGA
>OLHE01001888.1_pt1 | contig 13030 bp, 18 predicted proteins | sample 1605821 | NCBI WGS metagenome assembly OLHE01 (sample SAMN03283250) | human gut metagenome | biome: human-associated habitat; material: feces | host: Homo sapiens | place: USA | collected 2013
AGAGCTTTATTACATAATGTAGAAATGCAAGAAGTTTTCGCTAAAAGTGAAGTCAAAGTTTGGGAATGTCGTAACTGTGGACATATCGTTGTTGGTGAAAAAGCACCTGATGTTTGTCCAGTATGTAATCATCCACAAGCATACTTTGAAGTTCATGCAGAAAATTATTAATGAGAAAGATGCTTCGGCATCTTTTTTTTATATTCTTATATAAATGTTGATATTGTTATATTTTTTAGTGCTTTTTGTGGATATCTCCCTATAAATATATTTTATCTTTAGGACATTTATGTTCAGACATTAATCAAAGTATTTTATCTGCTGTATTACCATTTTTAATTGCAACATATCATTATGATTATACAACAGCTGCCATGTTAGTTACGGTATCAAATGTTTTTGGAGCTTTCGTTCAACCATTTATTGGGATGTTATCGGATAAAAAGAATAAACTATTATATATGACATTAGGCGTATTACTTGCTTCAGGTGGAATGGCAGTTACGGGTTTTATTTCTAATTCCTTTGGATTATGTATTGTAGTCATTATTAGTGGAATTGGAGTAGCGATGTTCCATCCTCAAGCTGCCAAACTTTTCAATAGTGTTTCTAGTAAAAATGCGAAAGGAAAAGGAATAAGTATTTTCTCTTTTGGTGGTAAGGTTGGTTTTACATTAGGACCAGTTTATATAGCTTTTTTAATGAATTTATTTGGGATGAAAAGAACAATTCTTTTCTTGATTCCTGGTATTGTTTTTGGAATTGTTTGTTCTTTCTTTAATAAAGATTTTGAAAATTTGGATGTTTTAGAAGTTGAAAAGAAAGAAGAAGTAAAAAGTGAACAAAAGGATGATTGGAGTGGTTTTATTAAATTATGTGGTGTTGTTTTTAGTCGTTCTATTCTTTCTAATGGAATTTCCACATTCTTAGCGTTTTATTTTATTCAACAATTTTCTAAACCAAATTCATTCGCAAGTATGTTATTGAGTGTTTTTTATGGAATAGGATCGATTGCTATTCTTTTAGGTGGAGGAATTGCCGATTGTTTTGGACATCGTAAAATGGTACGTCTTAGTTTTTGTATCTTCTTACCTGCAATCTTTATTTTTACTAATACAAGTCATTTCGTGATTGCCTTAATAATGCTTATTTTCATGACATGTGGTGAAAGTCTTTCTTATAGTCCAATGGTTGTTTTAGGATAAAAGTATATACCTAATCATACTGGATTTGCCTCTGGTATTACTTTAGGTTTAGCGGTAAGTATTGGCGCAGCATTATGTCCTGTTCTTGGCTATGTTTCAGATGCTTATGGTTTAAATTATGCTTTTATTATTATGACAATTGTTTGTGCAATTGCTCTTGCTTGTTCAATGTTATTACCAAATGTGGAGGAAAAATGAAGAAAAGTGATGTAATCAAAACGTACATATACTTTATCAAATAGAAAAGAATCACCAAAAGATTTTAATGAATTTTTTAAATAAATAGATTAAAATAAAAGAAAAGGGGTGATTGGATGCAAGATTATAACTCTTGTGATTTATTTGTAAAAAATCCACGTATTCATACCAATTTTCCTTTTCTTGCTCTTGATTGTAATAATAAAAAAACAATTCCACCGCGTATGCGTTTTCAAGAAATGCATTGGCATGAAGATATGCAAATAACTTATGTTTTAGAAGGAATTATAAAAATTATTTCACTTGGAAAAACGATAGAAGTTCATCAAGGAGAAGCTGTTTTTATTTCTCAAAGAGTATTTCATCAGTTTATCGAAGTAGAAACAGCACATTATCGTTCTTTTCTTTTTCCAAAAAGTTTTATTAATTTTTATGAAAAAAGTCCTATGGAAAAAGAAATTGAACAAATGAACATTGGAATTTGTCTTTTAAAACAAAAAGAAATAATCGACATTATTAAAAACATCAATCATGTATCTTTTGAATTTTATCAAGAAAAACATAAAGAATACTATTTAGCAACACAACTTGTTCAATTTATGTATTATCTTTTATTACAAGCAGATCATGAAGAAAATACTTTACAAGATTATCATCATAGTTTACAAAATGTCTCGCTTTTATTCATTTACATTATCAAGAAAATATTTCTCTTGAAGAAATTGCTTCTTATGGAAATATGAGTGTTGGTCATTGTGGAAGACTTTTTATGCAAGTTCTTCAAACAACACCGTATGAATATTTAATCAATTATCGTATTAAAAAAAGTTTAGAACTATTAGGGAAAGAAAAAACAACCATTTCACAAATTGCTTTAGAAGTTGGTTTTAACGATGTCAGTCATTTTATTCAAAGCTTAAAAAAAGAATGAGCATTACACCAAAACACTATCAAAAACAGCTTTTTAGTCATCAAAATAATATACAAGATATTTAGGAGAAAAGATTATGTATTATCAAACAACATATAAATCACCCGTAGGAACTTTATTTTTAGTAAGTGATGAAGAAAATTTAATAGGATTGTGGTTAGAAGGGCAAAAATATTTTCAAGCAACATTAAAAGAAGACCCCATTATTAATGATCAAATAGAAATACTGCATAGAACAAAAGAATGGTTAAATCGTTATTTCAAAGGAGAAAAACCAAATATTAAAGAACTCTCATTAAAACCACAAGGTAGTGATTTTAGACAAGAAGTGTGGAAGATACTTTGTGAAATACCTTATGGTGAAGTCACAACTTATGGAAAAATTGCAAAAGTTGTAGCTCAAAAAATGCATAAAGAAAAAATGTCAGGACAAGCAGTAGGAAATGCTGTAGGGCATAATCCTATTTCAATTATTATTCCTTGTCATCGTGTCGTTGGTACAAATGGCAGTTTAACGGGATATGCAGGAGGTATTGATAAAAAAATCGCTTTGTTAAAACATGAAGGTGTGGATATGACATATTATTTTAAGCCTAAAGCCAGATGATTCTGGTTTTTCTTTTAATTTACTTTTATTATAGTATAATAAAAGTAAGGGTGAGAATATGAATGCATTAAAAGAAACAAAGAAAAAACATTTATTAGCTATTTTAAAATATCTTTATCATCATAACAGTTCAACAATGAATGAATTGGTAGAAAATCTACAATTATCCCAACCAAGTATTCGTAATATGGTAAGAACGCTTCAAGAAAAACAATTGATTCAAGAAGTAGGAAATGATTTATCAAGTGGAGGAAGATGTCCAACACGCTTTGCATTAAATGAAAATAATTATTTGATTCTTTGTCTTTATGTTCAAGTAGATAAAGTTATTTATCAATTAAGAAATTTTAATGAAATAAAAAAAGAGGGTATTCTATTTTATCAAAGTGAGGATGAATTGAAAAAGACTATCAAAGATTTAATTGATCAAGAAAAGATACATTGTTGTCAAATAGCAGTAGAAGGTATTGTTTATGAAGATGTCTATGTGACGGATCATCATAATGTTCTTGAAAAACATCAATGGTTAAAAGATATCAAAAAAGAAATAAACATTCCTCTTCAATTACAAAATGATGTTAAGATGATTCATCAAGGATGTTATTTTACTTATCAACAAGATTCTACTTATTATTTGTATATTAATGAAGTAGGTATAGGAAGTTCTTATTTCTATAAAGATGAACCACTTTATGGAAGAAGTGGAATCATGGGGGAAATAGGGTTGATATCTTTAAAAGGGAAAACAATCAATCAACAAATTCGTGAATGTCAAAACCAAGAAGAATTTAATGAGATTCTTAGTTTGTTGCTAAGTATGGTTTTTACAATGATTGATCCAAAGCGTTTAGAACTCTCATTAGATTTAAAATGGCGATATGAAGAAAATATTATTGAAAAAGTATTAAATGAAATAAATCAAAGTTGTTTTGAAAATCTTTATTTTCATGAAGATGTTTCTTCTATGCTATTTGATGGATTAGTTTATAGAGGGGTTGTTTATTTATTAAAGGAAAGGATTGAAAGAAATGAAAAAATATGAAGCAATTATTTATGATATTGATGGAACTTTGTTAAATACATTGAATATGAACATGTATCCATTGATGAAAATCATTAAAGAAGAAACGGGAGAAGATTGGACTTTTGAACAAGTTTTAAAATTTGCAGCTTATCCAGGTATGAAGGTCATGGAAGAATTAGGTGTTAAAGATCAAGAAAAAACCTATGCTAGATGGGTGCAATATGTTAATGACTATGAAGATAAAGCTACCCTTTATAAAGGATTTGAAGAAGTTTTAGAAACATTTAAAAATCATAAAATTAAACAAGCAATCGTTTCTTCAAAGTTAAGAGATCAATATGAAATTGATATTGTTTCTAAAGGCATTGATCAATATATGTCAGCTGTTATTTTAGAAGATGATACAACGCATCATAAACCTCATCCAGAGCCTTTATTAAAATGTATAGAAAAATTAAATTTGAATTCTGATGAGGTGATTTATATTGGAGATGCCTATTCAGATTATCAAGCTGCTTTAAATGCCAACATTGATTTTGGACTAGCTAAATGGGGAAGTGTTGCTTGTCAAGATATTCCTAGTCAATATACTTTTGAAAACCCAATAGATTTACTGAAGTTACTTTAAGATTTTCAATAATATAATGAATGGTTATTTATGTTTTTAAGTAACATGATTGATTTTGATAAATCATACACAAAATTTTTAACAATTATTATTTCTTAAGAAATAGTCCAGAATATCTTTAAGAATTGTTTAGAATTAGTTCACGACTTGTTCATATAACTTTCTTATTCTTTTGTTTGTAAAAAGGAGGCAGTTATATGAAGTTAAGATACATTTATCGTAGTCTTTTATTTGTTATAGGAGTATTTTTTATATTATTAGGATTTGTTGGATTATTGCTTCCTGTTGTTCCTCAAGTACCATTTTTTATTATTGGTGCGATTTGTTTGATGGAATCATCAAATCGAATTAAAGAATGGGTCAAAGGACATGAATTATATCAAAAACATTGTCAAAAGATTATTGAAAAATCACACTTTTTAAAGCGAATACTGAATTAGTGTTCGTTTTTATTTTCAATAAATTGACATAGATTGTTGGTTAAAATATAATGAAGATAACTTAATAGGCAAAGCAATTGAAAAATTGTGACGCAAAGCTATAGGGTCTTTAAAATGACAGCCAGTTGCAACTATATTAAACAGGAAAATCATACCTTTGTGCATATTTTTCCTGTTTTTTTGTAGGAGGGCAGTTATGGAAAAAAAGATCTATATAATAATTCAAAAAAAAGAACATCGTTTAGGGTGGGAAATTATTTTTACCATTTTAGTAGCTGCTTTATTCCTTTCAATTTATACATTTATTTTACAAAATAATTATAAAAAAGAATTTTATTAGTAGAAGATAATGATTTAAATGCTGAAATAGCAATAGAACTTTTAAATGAAGAAGGAATGTTTATTGATCGTGTTAAAAATGGTGCAGAGTGTATTGAACAAATTGAAAAACAGCCCACAGATTATTATTCTTTGATTTTAATGAATATTCAAATGCCTATTTTAGATGGTTATTATACTACTCAAAAAATAAGAAGAATGAATGATCATATTGCTAAACCAATTGATATGAATATTGTTATTCAAGTTTTAAAGAAATATATTTAATGTTAATTAATTGTTATGATTTAGATTGCATTCTTAACAAAATAAGCATAAAGGACTATAATTTTTTGGGGAGATTTATTTATGTGGGTTTTATATGCGTTTGGATCAGCTTTGTTTGCAGGAATTACATCAATTCTTGCCAAGTGTGGAATTAAAAAAACAGATTCTCATGTAGCAACAGCATTACGTACAATTGTTGTTTTGATTTTTTCATGGTTAATGGTTTTTATTGTACATAGTCAAAATCAGATTTCAACAATTTCAACAAATACATGGATTTTTCTAATCTTATCTGGTTTTGCGACAGGATCATCATGGCTTTGTTATTTTAAAGCTTTACAATTAGGAGATGTTAATAAAGTCGTACCGATTGATAAATCAAGTATAATTCTTACAATTGTTTTAGCTTTTATCTTCTTAAAAGAAGATATGACTTTATTAAAATGGATGTGTGTTATTCTAATTGGTGCAGGTACGTATTTAATGATTGATCAAAAAGAAAGTTCAACAACGACACATCATAAAAGTTGGTTGATCTATGCTTTACTTTCAGCTGTTTTTGCAAGCTTAACATCTTTACTTGGAAAAGTAGGTATGCAAAATATTGACTCTAATTTGGGAACAGCTATTCGCACTGTAGTTGTTTTAATCATGTCATGGGTCGTTGTGTTTGTTGTAGGAAAACAACATACCATCAAAGAGATAGACCGTCATGAATTACTTTTTATTTGTTTATCAGGAATTGCTACAGGGTTATCATGGCTTTGTTATTACAAGGCTCTTCAAGAAGGACCAGCAAGTATAGTTGTACCAATTGATAAATTAAGTATTGTTGTGACAATTATTTTCTCATATGTTGTCTTCCATGAAAAATTAAATAAGAAATCATTGATTGGATTTTTGATTCTTGTTGGTGGAACATTATTAATGTTACTTTAAATATGGCGAAAGCCATATTTTTCTTTTCAAAAGAAATAATATCCTTTAAAATAAATAAAGGTGAAAAGAATGCAAAAACAATTAATACAATGGTATCAACAAAATAAAAGAGACTTTCCTTGGAGAAAAGACCAAAATCCATATCATATTTGGATCAGTGAAATTATGTTACAACAAACAACGACAGAAACAGTTATCCCTTATTATGAGCGTTTTCTAGAAAACTTTCCTACAATTGAAGCACTTGCCAGTGCTTCTTTAGAAGAAGTCTATAAAATGTGGGAAGGTTTAGGATATTATCGACGTGCGAAGCATTTACATGAAAGTGCTCAAATAATTGTTGAAAAATATCAAGGGAAATTTCCTTATGAATATAATGATATTTTATCTTTAAAAGGAATTGGAGAATATACTGCCGGTGCTATTAGTTCAATTGCTTATGGAAAGCAAGTTCCAGCTGTAGATGGCAATGTTTTAAGAATTATCAGTCGCTATTATTTGCTTAAAGAAAATATTGCAGAAACAAAAGTACAAAAGAAAATATATCAAATAGTTCAAGAATTGATTTTAAATCAAGATGCTTCTGCTTTTAATCAAGGAATGATGGATTTAGGAGCAACGATTTGTAGACCTGTCCATCCACTTTGTTCTCGTTGTCCGATTCAAAAAGAATGTTTAGCTTTTAAAAATAAACAAATGGATGTTTTACCTATTAATATAAAAAAAATAAAAAAACAAGAGATAAGTTATATTACAGGAATCATCACTTATCAAGATAAATATTTACTTATTCAAAATCCACCAGGGGGATTATTAGAAAATTTTTATGGTTTTGTACAATATGATGTTGAAAGTCCCTATAGTTTTGTTTCTTCTTTTCAAGAAAAGTATCATCAAGAATTAATAATTCAAGCACATATTAAAGACATTAAACATGTTTTTAGTCATCGTATATGGTTTATGCATGTTTATCATTTTGTTTTAGAACATGAAATAGAAGGAATGTATACTTTAGAGGAAATAGAGGCTTTACCTTTATCAACTGCTCATTTAAAAGTTTTAAAAGCGTATCTAAAGTTCATGTAAAATACAAATAAAATAAATATAATAGTTAAAGGGTGTGATGCTATGAAATTATTTAAGAAAGAAAGTAAAATTGAAAAAGAGGAGTACTTTTCTTTTTGTGTTGAAGGAATTTATGAACATAAAAATGATGAATTGTTTGTTTTAGGAATAGTTGATGGAATTATACAAAAATTAGATTCTTTATTTTTGATAGGTCCTTATGGCTATGAAGAAAAAGTAGAGATTCAAGAGTGGATAGAAGTAGATTCTAAGCAAAACTATTATGCATTATTGATTGATCAATGTTTTAAAGAAGAAATAGATCAAGGGTATATCTTTACGAATAAAAATAATCATTTAGCTTCTTCTCGAGAAGAAGTTTATAATCCTTATCTTCAATTTTTATTAGACCAAGTTAATCGTCAACACTATGATTATTTAGATATTTTATTTGAACAACTTGCGACAAGAGCTTATTTTTTAGCTGTATTTGATTATCAAGATTTTCCTATTTATCAAATAAATGATAAAAAATATTATCCAATTTATACAAGTCAATTAGAAATGAATAAAGATCAAAAATGTAAAAATAAAAAAGGTTCAGTTTATAGTTTTGATGATTATTCTAGAATGTGTTTAAATCAAGATAAACTTGATGGAATTATCATTAATCCTTATCATAAAGAAAGAAGTATTGTTTTAAATAAAGATGTTATTCAACATATTAGAACAATTAAAGAAAAAAATATAAAAACATATGCGAAAGCTAAAAGTTATCTTAAAGATAGGAAAAGGAGACAAAAGTATGAAATTGATTATGAGAGCTGATGATTTAGGATTTAGTGAAGCAGTCAATTTAGGAATTTATAAAGCAGTTAAAGAGGGTGTTATTACAAGTGTTGGGATGATGACAAATATGGAACATGCAAACCATGGGTATGAACTTGTAAAAGATTTTGATATTGCTTTAGGGCAACATACAAATATTTGTGCGGGAAGACCCTTAACTGATCCTAAGCTTATACCATCTTTAGTTCAAGAAAATGGTGAATTTTGTTCATCAAGAGAAATTAGAAGTAGAAAAGAAGATACAGTAGTTATTGAAGAAGCTGAGATGGAAATTGAAGCACAATATTTACGTTTTAAAGAAATCACTGGAAAAGATCCTGATTATTTTGAATGTCATGCTGTTATTTCACAAAAATTTTTTATAGCTTTAAGAAATGTGGCTAAAAAATATGGCCTTTTTTATGAAAATGTTTTATTTGATCAAGAGTTTGAAAAAGAAAATAATATTTATGGTATTGCAATGGCCAAGCTTAATGAACAAATGCTTTATGATCCAAAAGAATATATTGAAAACAGTTTAGAATTTATTAGAAATCATGATGTATCCGTGATGGTTTTCCATCCAGGGTATTTAGATCAATATATTCTAACACATTCATCTTTTACGCTTATTAGGGCAATGGAATGTGATTTTCTATGTTCATCATGGTTAAAAGATTGGCTTAAAGAGTATCAAATTGAATTAACTGATTTTAGAAAGGTTAAAAATGTATAGATGTTCATGGGTCAATGATGATCCTCTTTATATTGATTATCATGATCATGAATGGGGAAAACCTGTTTATGATGATCAAAAATTGTATGAAATGTTTTTATTAGAGACATTTCAAGCAGGGCTTTCTTGGATCACTATTTTACATAAAAGAGAAGCTTTTAAAGAGGCTTTTGATCAATTTGATGTTAATAAAATAGCAATGTATGATGATTGCAAAATAAATGAGTTAATGAATAATCCAAAGATTATTCGTAATTCTAGAAAAATTAAAGCAGCAGTTAAAAATGCACAAATATTTATTGAAATACAGAAAGAATATGGTTCTTTTTCTAAATATTTATGGGCTTATACAAATGATAAAATTATTTATGAAAAAAAAGAAAATGAAACAACGAGTACGTTATCAGATCAAATTTCTAAGGATTTAAAGAAAAAAGGTATGTCATTTGTAGGAAGTATTACAATCTATTCTTATTTAGAAGCAATTGGGATTTATAATCATCATGATAGAAATTGTTTTTTACATCTTTAAAGAACAGTTTCTTTTTTTGTATTATTAGGTATAATAAAAATAAGGTGAGTTTAATGCAAAAAAAGAGACAATTAAGAACTTGTATTGTTGTTGTCGTTTTAATGTGTCTACTAACGATCTCCATGACATTTCAAGCAATTTGTGTAAAGACAATCAGTGATAATTATATTAATTCACTTATTGTCAATCAAATTATTGATTTAATTATAGACGAAGAAACAGATGCAAATTTTCAACAAATAAATCAGTTACAAAATAAAATAAAAAAGAGTGATGCTCTTTATCAATTAAATAGATATGCTTTTGATCAATCTATGCGAAATACCAATAAAAATAAAATAAAATTAGATCAAAAAGAATTACAAAAATTTTCTACATCATGTAAAGAAATGATCAAAGATGAATTGAATATATCTATTGAAGAAAAACAAATTATGAATATTTTAAAACAAAATCAGTTTTGGAATAAAATGATTCATCGTATGAAAAATAAGTTAAGTTCTTTTTCAAAAATCTTTGTTTTTATTTATTCGATTATGCAATCAATATTTTTTAGAATAATTATTTTATTGTGGATATTATTATGTTTTTTTAGATTATATAATTTAAATAAATCAGGTTTTTCTTTGGTTTTTTCAATAGTTCTTTTAGTAAAAGCCTTGATTGATTATATGATGATAGGATTAATTGAAATATCAAAATCTTTTTATATTAAGATGTTAAATATTCCTATTTCATCTATAAGTATTGATTCTTATTTGATTGTGGCAATGGTATCTTTAATGATTGGCATGATTCTTTTTGTTTGGCATATATATAAGGCAGAGTAATCTGTCTTTTTGTTTATAATTTTTTATCTATTTAATAACAAATTATAAATTGTATGAATTTATACAATATCACTAGACAAACAAAATTGTATACAATATAATATTAGCAATACAAATAAGAAAGGAAGGTTTTATATATGACCGAAAAAAGAGTTTACAATTTCTCAGCAGGTCCTTCAATGTTGCCTGTTGCTGTACTTGAAAAAGCAGCAAAACAAATGTTGAATTATGAAGGCAGTGGTATGTCTGTAATGGAGATGAGTCATAGATCCTCTTCCTACTTAGATATCTTTGAAAAAACAAAAGGATTATTAAAGAAAGTGATGAATGTTCCTGAAAATTATAAAATTGTTTTTATTCAAGGGGGAGCAACTCAACAATTTTCAATGGTTCCTTTAAATCTTTTAAAGAATGGGAAAGCTGATTATGCGATTACAGGTGCTTTTAGTAAAAAAGCAGCTGCAGAAGCAAAAAAATATGGGGATATTCATATTGTTTATGATGGTAGTAGCAATGATTTTAAACATATTCCAACACAAGATGAATTAGATTTATCTAAAGATGCATCTTATTTACACATCTGTGCTAATAACACAATTTATGGAACAGAATGGAAATATGTACCTGAAACAAATGGGGTACCAATTATTGCGGATATGTCATCTAATATTTTATCAAAACCAGTAGATGTAAGTAAATATGGGATGATTTATGCGGGTGCTCAAAAGAACATGGGAATTGCTGGATTAGGAGTAGCAATTATTCGTGAAGATTTACTTCAAGATGTTGCCAAAACAACACCTGTTTTATTAGATTATAAATTGATGATCAAAAATGATTCAATGTATAACACACCACCAGCTTATGCAATTTATGTTTTAGGACTTGTTCTTGAATGGATCGATTCTTTAGGTGGATTAGAAGTTATGAAAGAAAGAAATGAAAAGAAAGCTAAATTAGTTTATGACTATTTAGATCAATCGACTTTCTATAAAGCACATAGTGATAAAGAAAATAGATCACTTATGAATGTGACTTTTACAACACCAAATAAAGATTTAGATGCGAAGTTTGTTAAAGAAAGTATCGAAGCAGGCATGACAAATTTAAAAGGTCATCGTTCTGTAGGGGGAATTCGTGCTTCTATTTACAATGCAATGCCATATGAAGGTGTTGAAAAACTTGTCGCATTTATGAAAGAATTTGAAGAAAATAATCGATAAGGAGTCAAGTATGTATAAGGTTAAATTGATGAATAAAATATCTTCAGTAGGATTGGATTATTTTAATGAAGATTATGAATATGGGGAAACGTTAGAAAATGAAGATGCTATTTTACTTAGAAGTGCATCTTTACATGAATATGAATTTACAAAAAATGTTAAAGCGATTGCGAGAGCTGGTGCGGGGGTCAATAACATTCCTGTTGAAAAATGTTCAGAAAAAGGAATTGTTGTTTTTAATACACCGGGGGCAAATGCGAATGCGGTAAAAGAACTTGTTTTATGTGCTTTATTTTTATCAAGTCGTAAGATCGTTGAAAGTATTGAATGGGTCAATACTTTAAAGGATGATGAAAATGTAGGAAAGACAGCAGAAAAAGGAAAATCAAACTTTGTAGGACCTGAAATCGAAGGTAAAAAATTAGGGGTTATTGGTTTAGGTGCTATTGGAGTTTTAGTTGCAAATGCAGCTAATAAACTAGGAATGGAAGTTTATGGATATGATCCATTTATGTCTGTCAATTCTGCTTGGGCTTTATCAAAACATGTACGTCAAGCAAAAGATATGGATGAAATATTTAAAACATGTGACTACATTACTGTCCATGTACCAAGTACTAAAGATACAAAGGGTATGTTAAATAAAGAAAAGTTTGCATTAATGAAAGACGGAGCACGTTTATTGAACTTTGCTAGAGGGGACTTAGTTGTAAACGAGGATTTATTAGAAGCAGTTGAATCAGGTAAATTAAGTAAATATATAACTGATTTTGCTTCACAAGAATTAATTGGAAAAGATAATATTATTGTATTACCTCACTTAGGAGCTTCTACTCCTGAAAGTGAAGATAACTGTGCGAAAATGGCTGTTCAAGAATTAAAAGATTTCTTAGAAAATGGAAATATTAAAAATTCTGTGAATTTCCCAGCTGTTAATCAACCAAGAGAATCAAAAGTAAGACTATGTATTACCAATAAAAATATGCCAAATATCTTGGCACGTATTTCTAAATTATTTGCTGATCACAACTTAAATATAGAAAATATGGTGAACCGTTCTCGTGGGGATTATGCTTATACATTAATTGATACAAATGATGATGTACGTCAAGATATTATTGAACGTATCGAAGCAGCTGAAGGAATTATTAATGTAAGAGTTATTAAATAAAACTTGATAAAGGTATTTCAAGAAGTCCTAAGGGACTTCTTTTTTTGGACTATTTGTCCATTGAAAG
>OLHE01001897.1_pt1 | contig 12929 bp, 9 predicted proteins | sample 1605821 | NCBI WGS metagenome assembly OLHE01 (sample SAMN03283250) | human gut metagenome | biome: human-associated habitat; material: feces | host: Homo sapiens | place: USA | collected 2013
TTCTGGTCGTAGAAGACGAAGCCAGCATCCGCGAACTTGTGGCACTGAACCTGAAAATGACAGGCTGGGAAGTATTGGAAGCCCCCAGCGCGGAACGTGCGCTGGAGTTGATCCAGAAAAATCCCCCCTGCGATGTAGCGCTGCTGGATATCATGCTGCCGGGCATGGATGGGTTTTCGCTGTGCGAAACCATCCGCCACGGCGACCCGTACATCGGTATTATTATGGCGTCCGCCAAAGGGCAGGAGAGCGATAAGATCCGCGGCCTTTCCATCGGCGCGGATGATTACATCACCAAGCCGTTCTCGGTGTCGGAGCTGATGGCCCGTGTGGAAGCGCTGGCCCGCCGAGTGCGCCGCAGCGCCACTGCGGACGATGAACAGGCAGGCTCCGAGCCGGATCAGCTGGTCAGCGGCCCCTTTGTGCTGGATGAAAAAAGCCGCGTGCTGTACAAATCCGGCAAGCCCATTGACCTGACCCAGGTGGAATTTCAGATCATGGAGCTGTTTTTCCGCAACCCCGGCACTGCCCTGGTGCGCGAAAAGATCCTGGAAGGCGTTTGGGGCAAGGGGTATTTCGGCGATGTCAAGATCGTGGATGTCAACATCCGCCGCCTGCGCATGAAAGTGGAAGATGAACCCAGCAGCCCCCAGCACATTTTGACCGTCTGGGGCTATGGCTACCGCTGGAACGCATAATTACCGCATTTTTATGGAAAGGGGGCTGCTGCCTGTGCAGAGCATTACCCGCCGCTGGCTGCGCGGCAGCCTGCTGATTACCATTTGCATCCTGGCCGCGGCGCTGGGGCTGTTTTTGTATTACAGCCACCAGAATTTGTACGGCGGGGTGCAGCGTGCCATGCAGGCGCGGTTTTCCACCGTGGAGGGACGTTTGCAGGCAACCGGCACCGCCGGCAGCAGCCAGGCAACGTCTGAAAGCCGCAGCCAGTCCCTGCGCCGCACGGTGGAACAGTTTGATGAAAAAGATAAGTTCGAGTTCATGCTGTTGGATTCCTCCGGCGTGGTGCTGGCAACCTCCAGCGGCACCATGAACAAGAATCTGCTGAGCGAGGGCAGGGATTTTTATCAGGCTGTCACCGGCTCCACCGGCAGCGGCATGGTCACTTTCCGCACAGCGGACGGCGAACACGTGATGGCTGTTACCAGCCTGGTGCCTTATGCGGCGGGCAATGTGACGGCCATGCGCCTTGTTACCAGCCTGACGCTGGTGGACCGCCAGTGGTACAGCACGCTGATGGTTTCGTTCGGCGTGGCGGCGGTGGTGCTGGGATTTGCGGTGTTCAGCGGCCTGTTTTTTATCCGCACCATTGTGCGGCCGCTGGGCCAGGTGGAAGCCACCGCCAATCGCATTGCCCACGGCGATTTGACCACCCGCCTGCCGGATGCCCCGTATGACGATGAGATCGGCCGCCTGTGCAAAGCCATCAACCAGATGGCCGAGGACCTGACAAAAACGGAACGGATGAAAAACGAGTTCATCTCCTCTGTCAGCCACGAACTGCGCACTCCGCTGACCAGCATCAAAGGCTGGGTGGAAACCATCGCCAACATCCGTGACCCCGATGATGAAAACTACCGCAAGGGTATTACCATTATCCGCAGTGAGACCGACCGCCTGTATGATATGGTGGAGGAACTGCTGGATTTTTCCCGCCTGCAAAACGGCATCAAGCTGAACTGCGAGGTGCTGGATTTTGTGGCCGAAGCCACCGACGCTGCCCTGTTTGTGGAAGCCCGCATCCGGCAGGAGGGGCTGCACCTTGTGTATGACGAACCGCCGGAGCCGTATCCCGTTTGGGCTGACCCCGCCCGCCTGCGCCAGGTGTTTGTCAACGTATTTGATAACGCCATCAAATATTCGCCGCCGGAAGGAACCATTTTCTTTACTCTGACCCGCACTGCCACCACCGTAACGGCCAGCATCCGGGACCAGGGCCGCGGCATTGCGCCGGATGACCTGCAAAACGTAAAGATGAAATTCTTCAAAGCCAAAAACGCCGTGCGTGGTTCCGGCATCGGCCTGGCGGTGGTGGATGAGATCACCAAAGCACTGGGCGGTACGGCGGATATCACCTCAACGTTGGGGCAGGGTACCACCGTTACCATCACCCTGCCCATCTACCACGCTGGGCAGGAACATCTGCACGAGCCGCTTTGACCGCAAAAATAAAGGAGAACCCATGCCGCAAGAACAACGTCCAACTGAAAAATTCCGTACCTCTGTGGGCGGCCAGGCCCTGATGGAGGGCATTATGATGCGCGGCCCTGAAAAAATCTGCTGCGCGGTACGCCGCCCGGACGGCACGATTGATCTGAGCTATTCCGATGTGACCACCCACTGGTACAATAAAGTTCCCCTGGTGCGCGGAGTGTGCAATATGGTGGAAAACCTGATGAACGGGTACAAATACCTGATGCACTCCGCCGATATTGCCATGACGGAAGAGGAAAAAGAGGAAGAAAAGCAGAACGAGAGCAAGCTGGACCGCTGGCTGGACGAACACGCCGGCCCCAAGGTACAAAGTGCGCTGATGACCCTTTCCGCCTGCGCAGGTGTAGTGCTGGCAATTTTTCTGTTTACCTTTCTGCCTACGTTCCTGACTGGGCTGGTGGCAAAAGTGATCCCCATGGGGCGCTGGCCGCGGGTCATCTTGGAAGCAGTGCTCAAGCTGGCAATCTTTTTGGGTTACATGTTCCTCTGCACCCGCATGAAGGAAATCCACCGCATGTTCCAGTACCACGGGGCTGAGCACAAAACGATTGCCTGCTATGAGGCAGGTGAGGAATTGACGGTTGCTAACATCCGCAGACATACGCGGTTCCACCCCCGCTGCGGCACCAGTTTTTTGATTCTGGTCATTCTGGTCAGCATTGTGCTGTATGCGGTGCTGCCGTGGAGCGGTACCATGCTGCGCGTGCTGTACAAGCTGGCCATGCTGCCGCTGCTGGTGGGCATCTGTTATGAGATTTTGAAGTGGGCAGGGCGTTCCAACTCGCTGCTGGCACGGGCTGTTTCGGTGCCGGGGCTTTGGCTGCAGCACCTGACGACCTTTGAGCCGGAAGATGACATGATTGAAGTGGCCATCGCCGCCGTTACCCCCGTACTGCCCAAAAAGCCGGAGGACGGCCAATGGTAACGCCGCTTGCCCCACAGCAGCTGGCGGGCATTCTGCCGCGCCAGGCTGTGCGCATGGTGCAGGATGCTCTGCAGGCCGCAGGCTGCCCCGATGCTGATTACGACGCCCGCGAACTGCTGCGCATTGCCGCTGGAAAAGATCCGCGCTTGCTGTTTGACCCGCTTACCCGGCCGCAGGCTGAGTGCCTGGCGGAACTGGCGGCTCAGCGCATGCAGCGGGTGCCGCTGCAATACCTGGCAGGGGAGTGGGACTTTCTGGGGTTGACCTTCAAAGTCGGCCCCGGTGTGCTCTGCCCCCGCGCAGACAGCGAGGTGGTGTGCGAAACTGCCATTGAGCTGTTGCAGCAGATGGGAAAACCTGAGCCCCGGGTGCTGGACCTGTGCGCCGGAACTGGCTGCCTGGGCATTGGCATCCGCCATTTTGTGCCAAGTGCCAGCGTGACCTGCGTGGAAAAAAGCCCGCAGGCGCTGCAATACCTGCAAGCCAACGTACATGGCACCGGTGTGCAGGCAAAGGCAGCGGATGTGCTGCAATACTGGCGAGAGCTTATGCCCCAAAGCATGCAGCTGATCATCTCCAACCCGCCGTACCTGACCGGGGCAGAGATGCAGGCCCTGATGCCGGAGACTGCCCACGAGCCAGCTATGGCGCTGGACGGCGGAACGGATGGGTTGGATTTTTACCGCGCCATTGCCGCCCACTACCGTGATATTGTCTGCCCCGGTGGGTGGCTGGTGTTTGAGATTGGCTGTGCCCAGCGGGCGGATGTGATGGAGATATGCCGCCAAAACGGCTGGCAGCAAGTGCAGGCAAGGAAGGATTACGGCGGCAACGACCGTGTGGTGTACGCCCAACGGGTGAAATAAATCTGATTTTCAACGTTTTGCAGCTGAAATGTGGAAAATGCGAAGAAAATTTTGAAAAGATGACAACAAATGGTTGTAATTCGTGCCGCGATTGGTTATAATAATACCTGATAAACGCAGGACGACCATTTGGATAGCGGCGCACCTGCCGTACAAAATAAAAACAGCACCGCAGTTGCCTGTGGTGCATATGGGATACAACGCACGATCGCTCAGATAAGGAGATATAAACTTATGGCAGCAAAAAAGGAAAGTTCATCCAAGCAGCTCCCCACCGGCCCGGCAGGGGATAAAAAGGCAGCGCTGGAGACGGCACTGGCCCAGATCGAAAAGCAGTTTGGCAAAGGCGCCGTGATGAAGCTTGGGACCAACGTTGCCATGCAGGTGGATGCCATTTCCACCGGCAGCCTGGGGCTGGACCTGGCGCTGGGCATCGGCGGCCTGCCACGCGGACGCATCATTGAGGTATATGGGCCGGAATCTTCCGGTAAAACCACCCTGGCCCTGCATGTTCTGGCTGAAGCCCAGAAGCTGGGCGGCGAGGTTGCCTTTATCGACGTTGAGCACGCCTTGGATCCCACCTATGCCCGCGCCCTTGGCGTTGACATTGACAGCCTGCTGGTCAGCCAGCCGGATACCGGCGAGCAAGCCATGGAAATCTGCGAAGCTCTGGTACGCTCCGGCGCGATTGACGCTATTGTTGTGGACTCTGTTGCTGCCATGGTGCCCAAAGCCGAAATTGAAGGCGAAATGGGCGATTCCCACGTTGGCCTGCAGGCCCGCCTGATGAGCCAGGCTCTGCGTAAGCTGACCGGCATCATCGGCAAAACAAACACCGTCTGCATCTTTATTAACCAGCTGCGCGAAAAAGTCGGTGTGATGTACGGCAACCCTGAAGTGACCACCGGCGGCCGCGCCCTGAAATATTATTCCTCTGTACGTATTGATGTGCGCCGCATTGAGGGCCTGAAGGACGCCAGCGGTTCCTTTATCGGCAACCGTACCCGCGCCAAGATCGTCAAGAACAAAGTGGCACCCCCGTTCCGTGAGGCCGAGTTTGACATCATGTTCGGCGAGGGAATCTCCAAACTGGGCGAAATGATCGATCTGGGTGCTAAGCTGGGCATTGTGCAAAAGAGCGGCGCATGGTTCAACTATGGCGATATCCGCCTGGGCCAGGGCCGCGATAACGCCAAGCTCTACCTGAAAGAACACCCTGATGTGGCTGCTGAGATTGAAAAGCAGGTACGCGAAAATGCGGACCGTCTGCTGGCGGCCGGCAAAAAGGGAACCGTGAAGCCGCTGGAGAAGCCGGCTGTTACCCCCGTTGCTGCTGAAGATGCCCCTGCCGCTCCCATGGCGGATGCACCCAAGACCACCGGCAGCGAGATGGACCTCGATATCATGGTTGACGAATAAGCGATGCCGAAGCTGACACAGGTAAAAGAAACAAAAAGAGGCCGCTATGCGCTGTTCTTTGACGGCGAGTTTGCCTTTTCGCTGGACGAGGACACCTTTGCCATGGCGGGGCTGCATACCGGGGATGAGCTGGAAGAATGGCAGATCCATGACCTACAGACCAAAAGCGACACCCGCAAGGCTGTGGATAAAGCCATGGACCTGCTGGCCCTGCGGGACCATGCAGCCGGGGAGCTTTATCAAAAGCTCTGCCGCAGCTTTGACCCCCACAGCGCTGCCGCCGCCGTGGCAAAAATGCAGGAGCTGAACCTGCTGGATGACGCCGGTTTTGCCCGCCGCCGTGCGGCGGAGCTGCTGCGCAAGCGCAAGAGCCGCCGTGCAATTCTGGATGATCTGCACGCCAAAGGCATTGACCGCGGCACGGCCGCCGAAGCGGTGGAAGCTCTGTTTGCCCAAAGCGAGGAGGACGAGGAGGAAAACCCGGAGCTGGCCAATGCCCGCGCACTGGTGGAACGCCACTATGCCGCAAAGCTGGCACAGGGCAAATGGCAGCAGGTAGCTGCCGCTTTGGCACGGCGCGGGTTCTCCCACAGCGTGATCCGCCAGGCATTGGCAGATGCCGAGACAGAAGAAACCGAAGCGTAGCACAAAAAAGTACACACCGCAGGGGCAAAAAATGCTCCTGCGGCATTGTGGTATCAATGCACCGAACGGATAGCTTTGCCTGAATTTTGCCCAAGCAAGCGGCAGAGCCCAACATAACATACTGAAAAGAGAGACAGGAACAACCATACATGAATATTGCAATTATTTCCCTTGGATGCCCCAAAAACCAGGTCGATGCTGATGTATTCTGCCACGCGCTGATCAAGGCAGGCCACCAGACGGTTGCGGACCCCGAACAGGCGGACATTATTATTGTCAACACCTGCGGCTTTATCCAGTCCGCTAAAGAGGAAGCCATTGAAAACATTTTGATGGCCTGCCAGTATAAGCAGCAGAACCCCAACCTGAAGGTGATCGTGACCGGCTGCCTGGCTGAGCGCTATAAAACCCAGATTGTGAGCGAAATGCCGGAAGTGGACGCCGTTGTGGGCATTGGCTCCAACGCCGCTCTGCCCGCCATTGTGGAGCGCCTGACCGCCAACGGCGCGGGCCAGGTGGAAAGCTATGGCCCCAAATGCGATATGGAGCTGGGCGGTGCCCGTGTTATCAGCACGCCGCGCCACTATGCTTACCTGAAAATTGCCGAAGGCTGCAACAACCGCTGCCATTACTGCGTCATCCCGCTCATCCGCGGCCCGCTGCGCAGCCGCCCCATTGACGACTGTGTTGCCGAAGCTCGCTGGCTGGCCGGGGAGGGCGTGAAAGAGCTGATCCTGGTGGCGCAGGACCCCACCGCTTACGGCGAGGACTGGGGCAAACCCGGCGCAGTTTGCGAACTGTTGGATAAGCTGAACACCATTGAGGGCATCCGCTGGATCCGTGTGCTGTACGCCTACCCGGAGCGTATCTCCGATGAATTCATCGCAGCCCTTGTGCGCAACAATAAGGTTGTGCCGTATCTCGATCTGCCCATCCAGCACTGCGATGACGAGGTGCTGAAAAACATGAACCGCCGCGGCGGCCGCAAAGAAATTGAGGATGCCATCCGCCGCCTGCGCGCGGCCATCCCCAACATCACGCTGCGCACCACCCTGATTGCAGGTTTCCCTGGTGAGACCGAGGAACAGTACAGCGAGCTGTGCGACTTTGTCAAAACCGTCAAGTTTGACCGCCTGGGCTGCTTTGCCTATTCCGCCGAGGAAAACACCGTGGCCGCCAAGATGGACAACCAGATTGACGAGGAAGTCAAGCAGCGCCGCGCAGACCACATTATGGAGCTGCAGGCCGAGATCAGCGCGGAAAAGGAAGCAGAAAAGGTCGGCAAGACCTATGAGTGCATCTGCGATGGCGTGGACGATGAAACCGGCATGTACCTGCTGCGCTCCGCAGCAGACTGCCCGGAAATTGATGGCAGCATCATGACCCCGGCAGATACCCCGCTGGAAGCCGGCGCGTTCTATAACGTTACCATCACCGATGCCGATACTTATGATCTTTATGGTTATGCGGAAAGCAAAGTGGAGGAATAAACCATGAATCTACCTAACAAATTAACGATGATGCGTGTCATCATGGTGCCGTTCTTTATGGTATTTGCTGCCATGAGCCATATGGGCACGCTCCAGTTCAACGCAACGTATGCCTTGATAGCGGGCATTCTGTTTGCTGTGGCCAGCTTTACGGATTTCCTGGATGGCTACCTGGCCCGCAAGAACCACCTGGTAACGGACTTTGGCAAGTTTATGGACCCGCTGGCTGATAAAATGCTCACCACCGCCGCCATTATTTATATGGTGGTGGACGGTGTCTGCTCCCCCGTGGTGCTGGCCATCATCATGTTCCGCGAGTTTGCTGTGGCCGGTGTGCGCATGATTGCGGCAGAGTCCGGTACCGTCATTGCCGCAAACATGTGGGGCAAGGTCAAAACCGTGCTGCAGATGGTCACCATCATCTTCTATTACTTTGCCATGGCGCTCGCCCCGGCGGACGGCGTTGGGGTTATCAGCTTTACCACCCAGGTGCTGTGCTGGGCCGTTGCTGCCGTTACCGCACTTTCCGGCTGCATCTACCTGTGGCAGAATCGTTCCTGCTTTATGCAGGCAAAATGATGCTGCCCCCTTGCAACCGCTTATCAGGGCGGCTATAATAAATCTGAACGGTTTGCAGGTTTAGCCGCGCCGTACCAGCAAAGTTGGGAAAGGAAGTTCCTGTCCATGCAGATTTTTAATACCATGACCCGCAAAAAGGAAGATTTTATCCCGCAGGAGCCGGGCGTTTATCGCATTTACGTCTGCGGCCCTACGGTGTATAACTATATCCATATCGGCAATGCGCGCCCCATGATCGTGTTTGACACGCTGCGCCGCTATCTGGAGTACCTTGGCAACAAGGTGCTGTATGTCTCCAATATCACCGATATTGACGATAAACTGATCAAAAAAGGCCAGGAGAACGGCACCACCATGCAGGAGGTTGCCCGCAAGTTCGAGGCCGAGTACATCAAAGATTCCGAGGGCCTGAACGTTAAGACCCCCACCGTGCGCCCCCGCGCAACCGAGCATATCGGTGAGATCATCAAGATCGTCAAGGACCTGGTCGAATCCGGACATGCTTACGTTGCCCACAACGGCGATGTCTACTTCCGCGTTAAGTCTGATCCCGGTTACGGCAAGCTGAGCCACCTGAACCTGGACGACCTGGAAAGCGGCAACCGCGAACTGCGCAGCCAGATGGATGACGACCTGAAAGAAGACCCCGCAGATTTTGCTGTCTGGAAGGCCGCCAAACCGGGCGAGCCTTCCTGGAACAGCCCCTGGGGCCAGGGCCGTCCGGGCTGGCACATTGAGTGCAGCGCCATGGCCCGTAAGCACCTGGGCAAGACCATCGACCTGCATGCAGGCGGCCAGGACCTGATTTTCCCCCATCACGAAAACGAGATTGCACAGTCGGAGTGCGCCAACGGCTGCACCTTCAGCCATTACTGGATGCACAACGGCTTTTTGAACATCAACAACCAGAAGATGTCCAAGAGCGCCAACAACTTCTTTACCGTGCGTGAAATTGCCGATAAGTACGGCTATGAGCCGATCCGTTATTTTATGCTCACCGCTGGTTACCGCATGCCGCTGAACTATACGGTGGACCTGATCGAGAGCTGCAAGAACAGCTTGGAGCGCCTGTACACCTGCCGCGATAACCTGGATTTTGCCATCCGCAATGCCCATGGCACTGACACTGCCCTGACTGAAAAGTGCGAAGAAGCACGCAAAAAGTTCAAGACCGCCATGGATGACGACCTGAACACCCCCGATGCTCTGGCCGCCATTTTTGAGTTCGTCAAGGACATCAACACCATGTCCGATGCTGCCGATAAGGCTACGTTGGAAAAGGCCGCCGCCACGTTTGACGAGCTGACCGGTGTGCTGGGCCTGATGTACAACCGCAAGGCCGAGGAAGCCCCCGACGAAGTGAAGCAGCTGGTGGAAGAGCGCGCCGCAGCCAAAAAGACCAAGGACTTTGCCCGCGCCGATGCTCTGCGCGCCAAAATCACTGAGCTGGGCTGGAATGTGATGGACACCGCCAAGGGCCCGCAGCTGACCAAGCTATAATTATTACTGCACAATCACGGCAAAACAAAGGAATTGGAAACAGGGAAGCATCTGCCTCTGCTTCCAGTTCCTTATTTTATTGCAGCGGCAAATACGCTGCATTATCTGGAGAGTTCAGAATGACAAATACCAGAACCAAACAGCAAGAGCGAACGCTGTATATTATATTGGCCGTAGCGCTTGCCGCGCGCCTGCTGCTGGCCCTTGTTACTGAAGGCTACACCTATGATATGAGCTGCTTTGTGGCTTGGGGGGATAAGCTGGCCAGCGAAGGTCCCGCGGCCTTTTACAGCGCCGATTATTTTGCGGACTACCCGCCCGGCTACATCCTTGTGCTGGGGCTGGTCAGCCTGGTGCGCAAGGCGCTCCAACTGAGCTATGAATCCCGCTGGTCCTATTTTTTGCTGGCACTGATCCCCGCAATCTGTGATTGTGCCACCGTGGTGCTGCTGGACCATATCAGCCGCCGGTATATGGGGCAGGGCAGGGCACAGCGCTGCCTGGTGCTGTTTGCGGCGTTCTGCCCGCTGACCTTGTTTGATACCGGCATCTGGAAGCAGATCGATGGGGCTTTTGCGCTGCCGCTGCTGCTCTGCTTCTGGCTGCTGGAAGAGCGCCGCTACCTGCTCGCTGCGGTGCTGTACGGCGTGGCGCTGGCCATCAAGCCGCAGGCACTGTTGGCTGGGCCGGTGCTGGCCGTCTGCTTTTTGGTGGCTATTGCGGATGCCGTGCGGGATGGCAAAAGCCCGCTGAAATCGGTCGGCCAGATTTTTGGCGGTGCTGCGCTGGCTTTGCTGCCGCCGCTGCTGGCGGGCCTGCCGTTTTACGGGGCAAAAAATCTGGTGCCGTCCTTGATCGATAAGTACATCACCACGGCGTCTGGCTACCAGTATGCCACCATCAATGCGTTCAACTGGTTTGCAGCGCTGGGCGGCAACTGGCAGGCGCTGGATGCTTGCCCGGTGTTTAACCTGAGCTGGAAAGTGCTGGGCATTTTCAACATCGCTGTTATCACGGTGCTGCTTGTGGTGCTGGCGGTCATCAGCTGGCGGGCGGGGCGGTTTTCCCCGCTGCTGCTGGCAGCGTTTTACACGGTGGGGATTTTTACCTTTGCCCATTGCATGCACGAGCGTTACCTGGTGCTGGGCATGCTGCTGGTACTGCTTGCTGCGGCGCGCTGGAATGACATCCGTCTGTATGGCGCCGGGTTTGGTCTGTCGATAACGGGCTTCTTGAACCTGGAAACTGTGTATACCCTGGTAGGCAGCGATGACGAGTGGCTCAGCAGCGATACCAGCCGCGAGTTTGCCATGGCAGTCGGCTTTGCCGAAACGGCAGCCTTTGTGCTGCTGGCTTTCACCGCGTGGGCCATCTGCCGCCATGGAGCGATTTCTCCACTGGCAAAAGTGGAAACCATCGAAAAAGATAAAACAAAAACAGTGCAGAAAAAGCTGGAACTGTGCACCCTGCGCATTGATCCGCAGCCTGCCTGGACGGCTAAAGAGAAGAAAGCCTTGGCAACGCTGACGTTGATCGTTGCTGTGGTGAGCTTTGCCTACCTTGGCAGCATGAAAGCACCGCAGAACCCTGTGGATGCTACGGACAGCACGGCAACCATCGGCTTTACCCCGCAGCAGGACGCGGTGGAAATCTGGGTGTACCCCGGCATTTCCACCGGCGGCAGCCTGCGCATCACGGATGCAGCGGGCAATGAGCTGTACCGGAAGGAACTGAGCTATGCAACGCCGTTCTGCTGGACCAAAACGGCCATCACGGCTCCGGCAGGGCAGACCCTGACCGCAACGATTGAAAATGCGCAGATGTTTGAACTGGCCCTGCGGGATGCCACCGGTGCGCTGGTGCCGGTAACGGGCGGCGATGCCCTGTTTGATGAGCAGAGCGAAGTGCCAGATACCATCAGCCAGCTGAACAGCATGTATTTCGATGAAATCTATCATGGCCGTACTGGGTACGAAATGCTGCACCGCATGACGGCATACGAAACCACCCACCCGCCGCTGGGCAAAGATTTTATCATGCTGGGCATTGCTATTTTTGGAATGACAGCCTTTGGCTGGCGCTGTGCCGGAACGCTGTTCGGCGTGATGCTAGTGCCGCTGATGTGGTGCTTTGCCCGCCGTCTGACCCACAAACGCTGGGCCGGGGCCATGGCAGGTGCGCTGATTGCCGCTGGGTTCATGCGATTTTCCCAAAGCCGCATTGCCACAATCGATATTTACGGTACGTTCTTTATCCTGTTAGGCGCATATTTTATGGTATGGTATTGCCAGAGCGTGCTGCAAAACGGCGTAGACGGCTCGCTGCTGCCCATGGCGCTGGGCGGCGTGGCATTTGGGCTTGGGTGTGCATCCAAGTGGACCGGAATTTATGCCGGGGCAGGGCTTGCGGTATTGTACCTGGGTGTGCTGTATGCCCGCTGGAAGCAAAAACAGCCGGGCTTCTGGAAAGAATTCCGGATGGCTGCTGTGGGCGGTGTGGCGTTTTACATCGTTGTGCCGTTCCTGATCTATCTTGCATCCTACCTGCCTTATTGGTGGAAAGACCCTACCTTTGGTTTGCGGGATTGGTGGGATTGCCAAACCTACATGTACTGGTACCATTCCACCCTGAAAGCAACCCACCCGTTTGAAAGCCGCTGGTACACCTGGCTGCTGGACCTGCGCCCAGTGTGGTATTACAAAAATTCTTACCTGGAAGCTGGGCTTCAGGGCAGCATTGCGGGTTTTTATAACCCGGTCATTTGCTGGGCAGGGCTGTTCTGCATTTTGCTGCTGCTGTGGCGCCAGGTTTCGGCTCGCGGCACGGCAAAGGGAGCGGGCGTTCTGATCTTGTACGCCAGCCAGCTGCTTTCCTGGATGCTGGTATCGCGCTGCACTTTCATGTACCATTACTTCCCCAGCTCGGTCTTTGCGTTGACGGCCATTGTGCTGGTTTTAACGCAGATGAAGCGGCAGGACCGCGCCAAAAAGATTGGCGCGGGGCTGTGCATTGCGGCGCTGGTGTGCTTTGCCTGGTTCTATCCCGTTCTGTCCGGCTTGCCCGTGCCGACCCTGTGGGCGCAGAGCACCAAGATTTTGCCGAGTTACGGGTTCTATTAAGGCAGTTACGGGGAGTCTTTTCGGCCTTTTTGAAAAAAGGCCTGGCGAAAAACTTTAATTATTTTCACTAAGGCAACACCGCACAATTCCCGCCTTACAGCTTAAGCACCGCTCCGGCAGCTGCGGCACGGCATCTGCGTTGCCAAAATGCTCG
>OLHE01001908.1_pt1 | contig 12882 bp, 15 predicted proteins | sample 1605821 | NCBI WGS metagenome assembly OLHE01 (sample SAMN03283250) | human gut metagenome | biome: human-associated habitat; material: feces | host: Homo sapiens | place: USA | collected 2013
AAAAGTTCAAAAAGTAAAATAAAATAATAAAAGTACTTGAATTAGTCGACGAATTTTAGTACAATAAAGATGTTAAATGAATTTGAAAAGAAAAAGTCAAATTATTAAATAGGTGGTGGTAATATGGCAAAATATAAAATTATTTTTGATGGCGAAGAAGAAGACGAAATTTTTAGTACATATGAGGCTGCAAATGAACAAGCACTGTATCTGTGTAGCTGTGCAAGAGTGGGAGCAGAAACTTTACATATGTCAAACCCAGGAGATTATGAGTATGATGACGAAACATGGGAAGATCCGGAATATGAAATAATTGAAGTTGAAGATTAGGAGGAAAAAGCATGATTTGTGAAAGATGTGGAAAAGATTTTGATGTTGAAGAAGAAAGAGAAGAATTTGAATTAGAGACGTTAAAAAGTTATGACAATTTAGAAAGAAATTTATGTGCAAGTTGTGCAATAAACGCTATTGAAAGTTTAGAAAGTGGGATTTATTTTGAATATTGTAGTAGATGTGGAAAAAAATATGATCCAATAGATGCAGAATGTGAATTTGAAAGTATACACACAAATGATTATGGAACATATGCTTCAATATCTGATATGACAAGTGAATTTTTATGTTTAGATTGTGCACTAGATGAATATAATAATACTGAAGAATATTAGTAAATGCGTTACAGTTAAGTAAAAAATAAAAAGAGCATAACAAAAAAGGTTTTTAACCTTAAATTTGCTATGCTATAACTGTATTATTATTAAAAGCTTTATAAAAGTATGTAAAAAGTTGAAAAATCTCTTGATAATTTTGAAAAAATGTAATATAATTGTAACAAAATTGTAATAATAATGAAATAAATATTATTAATAAGCAAGGGAGAAGATTTTATAATGTTTAAATTTGGTTTAGGGCAAGATATAGGTATAGATTTAGGAACAGCAACAGTTATAGCATATGTAAAAGGAAAGGGAATAGTACTTCGCGAGCCATCTGTAGTTGCAGTAGATAACAACACAGGAGAAGTTGTTGCAGTAGGTGGAGAAGCTAGAAGAATGCTTGGAAGAACACCTGGAAATATAGTTGCTACAAGACCTTTAAGAGATGGCGTAATTTCAGACTATACAGTAACAGAAAAAATGTTAAAATATTTTATAAATAAAGTTGGTGGAAAAACCTTATTTGCACCAAGAATAATGATATGTATTCCATCTAGAGTTACAGAGGTTGAAAAAAAGGCAGTAATAGACGCGGCAACACAAGCTGGTGCAAGAAAAGTGTATTTAATAGAAGAACCAATAGCAGCAGCAATTGGTGCAGGAATAGATATTTCAAAGCCTTGTGGAAACATGGTTGTAGATATTGGTGGAGGAACAACAGATATTGCAGTAATATCACTTGGAGGATCAGTTGTAAGTACATCTATAAAAGTTGCGGGAGATAAATTTGATGAATATCTTGCAAAATATATAAAGAAAAAATATAATTTAGCAATAGGAGAAAGAACTGCCGAAGAATTAAAAGTAAATGTAGGATGTGTGTATCCAAAAATTCAAGATGTTGAAATGGATGTTAGAGGTAGAGATTTAACAACAGGGTTACCAACAACAATTACAATTCATTCAAGTGAAATGCTAGAAGCATTGCAAGAACCAGCTATGATGATAGTTGATGCTGTTCATTCGGTATTAGAAAGAACACCACCAGAACTTGCAGCAGATATAAGTGACAAGGGAATATATATGACAGGTGGAGGTTGTTTGATAGACGGTTTAGATAAACTTTTGCAGGAAAAAACTGGAATAAATGTTATGATAGCACAAGATACTGTTTCTTGCGTAGCTTTAGGAACAGGAAAAGCATTAGACAATCTTGACACATTAGATGAAAAAGCACGTAAACAAGCATAAATTTTATAAAAAAGAGCAATAATAAATTTTAGAAGGTGAAAAAATGAAAAGATTTTTTAAAATTTTAATTATTGCTTTTTTATTATGTATATTTACATATATATGTAAAATTAACAGTATACCAGAAAATATAATTTTATATAATGGGGAAATTCTAAAATTATGTAATTTTCCAGGGTTATCATTAAAATTAGAAAATAAAGACTATAATTCAGTTTTAGTTTCGTCAAATATGAATAATGCCAACAGCAAAAATACAGTTAAAGTGAAATTATTTGATTTTGTTACAATTAAAGAAATTAATGTAAGCGTTTTAGATAAAACTACAGTTATTCCTGTTGGACAAGTTTCAGGTTTAAAACTTTATACAAATGGAGTATTAATTGTGGGAATGGGAGAAATAAAAGGAGAAGATAACAACAAATATAAACCATATAAAGATACAGGAATAAAAGAAGGAGACAGAATTACAAAAATTGATGATACAGAAATTTCAGATACTAACAGTTTAATAAATATTGTAAATAAATCAAATGGAAAAAGTCTAAAAATAACCTATATAAGAGACAATGAAGAATTAAATACAAATATTATACCTAAAAAAACGTCAAATAATGAATATAAACTTGGATTATGGGTAAGAGATAGTGCTGCAGGTATTGGAACACTTTCGTTTTATGAACCATCAACAGGAAATTTTGCTGCATTGGGGCATCGGAATAACAGATCAAGATACAGGAGATTTAATAAAAATAGCAAATGGAGAGTTTTTAAATACAAAAATTATTTCAATTGTAAAAGGGCAAAAAGGGAATCCACGGAAAAATTCAAGGTAGTATTGAAAATCAAGAAACTATAGGAAATATATATAAAAACAGCAATTTGGGAATATATGGAACTGTAAATAATTTAAGTGCAATAAAAATGGACTTATCTAAAGAAATGGAAGTTGCAAAAAAAGATGAGATTTCTTTAGGGGATGCATATATTTATTGTGATTTAGATGGAAATGGGGCAAAAGAATATTTAGTGGAAATTGAAAAAATATTTATAAATAATGATTATGATAATAAATCTATGCTTATTAAAATAAAAAGTCCAGAATTACTAGAAAAAACAGGAGGAATAATACAAGGAATGAGTGGATGTCCTTTAATTCAAAATGGTAAATTTATTGGTGCTATAACAAATGTATTAGTAAATGATCCAAGTCAAGGATATGCTGTATTTGGAGATATTATGATAAAGGAGATGAGAGAATAAACAAATTTATTGAATTTTTAGAAAAAACTATTTTTCATATGTTGACAAAATGAAAAAAAAAGGGTATAATCGTAAGGTATGAATAAAAATGATGAAAAATATAGGTATAATTTAAATATATATCTAATAACAAGAGGAGGGAATAAAAATGGCACAACCAAAAAGAAGATGGTCAAAAGCAAGAACACACACTAGAAGATCAACATGGAAATTAGAAACACCAAAGTTTTCAAAATGTTTAAATTGTGGTGAAGCAGTATTACCACATACATTATGCTCAAATTGTGGATACTATGATGGAAAACAAATCATAGTAAAAAAAGATAACAATGAGTAAAATATCCACATAAGGAGGAAAGATAAATGCAAATAGTAAAAGGTATATTAATTGTAATTTATTTTATAGTTTGTGTAGCAACAATAATACTTGCGCTAATACAATCTAAAGAAGATGCTGGATTATCTTCAACAATAACAGGAACAACAACTAATAATTTCTTTGAAAAAAACAAAGGAAATACAAAAGAGGGAAAACAAAAAAAATGGACTGTAATTTTTGGAATTATACTTGTTGTGTTATGTATTGCATTAGGGCCTATATATTTAATATAAGAATAAAATAAGAGGGGTGGAGTAATCTGCCCTTTTTCTATTAATATGAATAATGCTACACTTTAGAAAGGAATGAAGACAACAATGAAAATAAATATAATAAGAATTGTTTTATTTATTTTAATATTAACAACATTTATTACAATATTTAGGTTTTCAAGTCAAGATGGTCAAACATCTAGTAGTTTAAGTAAAGAGGTTACAGAAAATGTAACTAAAAGAATAAATAAAATACAGAATTTAGAAGAAACAGAAAGAAAAAATGTACTTAGTAGAATTGAAAAAATAATAAGAAAAATTGCCCATTTTTCTTTATATACTATAGTTGGGATTTTGCTAATGAGTTTAGCTTGTACATATGAGTTTACAGAATTTAAAAGAGGTGGAATAAGTTTTTTAATAGGGCTTATGTATGCTTGTTTAGATGAATTACATCAATTTTTTATATCTGAAAGAAGTGCACAAATTACAGATGTAATGATAGATTCCATGGGTGTATTATTTGGGATATTGCTAGTAATGCTAATTTATAAAATATATACTTCAAGAAAAGAAAAATAATATCTATACGAGAAAGGAAGAAAAAATATGGCAAGTAAAAGTAAAACTATTTTTGTATGTAATGAATGTGGCTATGAAAGTGCTAAGTGGATGGGAAAATGCCCGGCGTGCAATAGTTGGAATACATTTTTTGAACAAAAAGTAGATAAAATAGTAGAAAATGGAATAAAAAAAACAAAAGAAAGACAAAAACCAAAGGCTTTAAATTCATATCAAGGACAAGATGTAGCAAGGATATCTACAGGATTTGCAGAACTAGATAGAGTTTTAGGTGGTGGAATTGTAAAAGGTTCGCTTACACTACTTGGAGGAGAGCCTGGAATAGGTAAATCTACAATAATTCTTCAAATTTGTAATAAAATAAAAGGAGAAGGAAAAGTTTTGTATGTTTCTGGAGAGGAATCTGCAGAGCAAATAAAATTAAGGTCAGATAGACTAAAAATTAATAATGATGATATATTATTTTTAGGAGAAACAGATATATCTATAATAAATGAAAATATAGAAGAACTAACTCCAAAGTTAGTAATAATAGATTCTATTCAAACTATGTATTCAGATGAAATAACTGCAGCAGCAGGAAGTGTAAGCCAAGTAAGAGAGATAACATCACAAATAATGAGAATGTGTAAATCTAAAGGTGTTACTACTATAATAATTGGACATGTAACTAAAGATGGAACTATTGCAGGGCCAAGGGTTTTAGAGCACATGGTTGACACGGTTTTATATTTAGAAGGAGAAAGATATTTTTCATATAGAATATTAAGAGGAGTGAAAAACAGGTTTGGTTCTACAAATGAAATTGGAATGTTTGAAATGAAAGGAGAGGGATTAGTAGAAATTGCCAATCCTTCTGAAATCTTAATATCTGAAAGAGAAGATAACCCATCTGGTTCATGTGTAATTGCAACTATAGAAGGAACAAGGCCCATGCTTATTGAGCTACAAGCATTAACTACATTGAGTGTTTTTGGCATTCCAAAAAGAACAGCAAATGGATTAGATTATAATAGATTAGCTGTGTTAATTGCTGTTTTAGAAAAAAGAGCTAATTTGAATATTGGTGGACAAGATATTTATGTAAATGTGGTTGGTGGAATAAAAATTAATGAACCATCTATTGATTTAGGAATTGTTTGTGTTTGTGCTTCAAGTTTTAAAAATATACCAATTCCCAAAGATACTGTAATAATGGGAGAGGTTGGCTTGACACGGAGAAATAAGAAGAATAAATATGATTGAAAAAAGATTAAAAGAAGCGGAAAAGCTAGGATTTAAAAGGTGTATTATTCCAGAAAATAATAAAAAATATCTAGATGAAAAATATAATTTGCAAATAGTTGGAGTAAAAAGTATTGAACAAGCATTAAAGGTTTTGAATTTGAAAAAATAGAACTAAATTTTAAAATCATTATAGAAAGGTGATGAAAATAATAAAATTACTTGATTTAATATATCCGCCAGTTTGTGGAATATGTAGTAAAGGCAAAAATGTATATTTATGCAAAAAATGTAAAAAAATATTACAAATAAAAGCCGTTTTTGGTTCTGAAAAATATGAAGACAAATACTTTTCAAATCATATGTATATATTCAAATATGATGGAATAATTAGAGAGCTTATATTAAAATATAAATTTAATGAGAAACCATATTTGTATAAAATTTTTACAAATTTTTTAGAAAAATTTAAAAAAAATAATTTAAATTTGGAAAAATATGATATAATAATTCCAGTTCCAATAAGCAAAAAAAGATTTAGGCAAAGAGGGTATAATCAAAGTGCTTTAATATCAAAGGAACTAGCAAAAAATAACAATATAAAATTAGAGAAAAATGTGCTTATAAAATATACAAATAATACTGCTCAAAGTAATTTAAACAAAGAGCGGTAGAGAAGAAAATGTAAAAAATGTATATAGAATAAAGAACAAAGAAAAAATACTAAATAAAAATATATTAATAATAGATGATGTTTTTACAACTGGCTCAACAGTAAATGAATGTGCAAAACAGCTTTTTATAGCAGGGGCTAAAAATATTGATGTATTAACTATTGCAAAGGATTAAGGAGGAGTTTATGGAAGATTTAATAGAAAGTATATTAGATTATGTTCGTTCAGATTATACTGATTATGCAATAATGCTAAACGGAGAATGGGGTTCAGGAAAAACCTATTTTTGGAATAACCAAATAAAGAAGAAAATAGATTCTATGAAGTTAAATGGTAAAAGATATACAACTATTTATATGTCTTTATATGGAATTTCAAATTTAGAAGAAATAAGTAAAAAAATATTTATAGAAACAACTCAACTTATGGACAAAAACTTAAGAAAATACATGGATAGTAATTCAAAACATACAATTCCAGAATATGCAAAAACAGGACTAGATATGGCAAACTTTTTTGGTGTTACAACAAATGGAAATAAGATAGATTATGGGGAATTTTTCGCAACAGACAATAAAGTGTTGTGTTTTGATGACCTAGAAAGAGCAAATGTTGATGTTATAGATATTTTAGGATATATAAATAATTTTGTTGAACATGATCATATTAAAACAATAATTATTTGTAATGAAAAGGAACTTTCAACCAAAATGAAAAGTAGTAATGTTGAAATGAAAACTTTTATTGCAACATATCTTCTAGATAAACAAGGTGAATTAAACAGTACAGACAAACCAATGGTAGAAAAAATTCAAAGTAAAATTGAGCATGTATTTGATAAAGCGAATGACTATGAAAGAATTAAAGAAAAATTAATAGGAGAAACTTTTGAATATAACCCACAATTTGACTATATTATAAATGGAATTTTAATGAGATATGAAAATGATAAAGATTTAATAAGATTTTTAAGAGAAAATACAGGGCTAATAATAAATACATTCAAAAAAAGTGGAACAAGAAATTTGCGTATTTTAAAACATGCTTTAAATGATTTTAAAAAGATTTTTCAAGAAGTAAATAGACTATATCCAAATACAAATAATAGAGTAATGCAAACTATGTTAATATTTACAATTGCAGTTTCTTTTGAAATAAAAGCAGGAAAAATTACAAAAGAGAAATTTAAAAACATCAAAAATAATGAAGAATACAAATCAATATTAGTTTCTTCAAGAGTTTTAATGGACAATAGGCAATTTTATATAAAAGAATTTGATGGAAATTATTATTATAATTTTAAAGCAGATTATAGATTTTTTAAATTTATTGAATATTATATTAGAACAAGAATTTTTGATATGAAGTTATTTAAAGAAGATATGGAACAAGTAAACGAAAATGAAAATTCTAAAAAAATACCAGCATATAAGAAAATTCTTATTGAAGAATATTGGAAGGTGCAAGATGATAAATTATTTGACATTGTACAAGAAACATTAGAAGATGTAAAAAAAGGTAATATAGAGTTAATTGATATTGTAAAATTATTTGCATATTTTGTATATTTTTCTAAAAATAATTTAATAAGTTATGATTTAGAAACTTTAATGCCAATATTTATTGATGGAATGAATTTGTCGGCTAATCATTCTAGCTATTGTAAAAATGTAGAAGAAGAACTTGGAAAAGTATTAATTAGAGAAGAAACAGATGAAATGGAAGAAATAATAAATAGATTTAATGAATTAAATGAAGAGCTTCTTAAGAAAGAATATAAAGAAAAAGCCGAGGAAATATTTAAGTCAATTCCAATGAAAATGGAGCAATTTTATGAAAGGTTTGATGCTGAATGCATGAATATACCTATATTCAAATATTATGACCCATATCAAGCATTTCAAAGAATATCGTGTGCTAGCAATGAAGATATTGTTGCCATAAAAGAAAAGATTATAGATAGAGCAAATAATAATCCAGAAATTACTAAAATTGAAGCATTAAATTTAAAAATGCTTGGGCAAATTATTAATGATTATGTAAAAGGAAAAGAGACTACAATTAAAACAGTATTGTTAAGAGAATTCGCAAAAGAATTAAATGAAATTGTAAAAAAGTAGTATAAAAAATGCATTTCATATGTTATAATATAAAGTGATAAATGAAAAGAGGAGATGATTGAATGAAAACACAAGAGATTTATAATATAATTGAAACATTGCCAGAAGAACTTTATAGCAAAGTACTTGACTATATTGAGTACCTTAAATTTACAACTATTATTGATAAAGCACCAAATGATTTAATTATAAAAGATAAAAAAGATTTAAGAAAAAAAATAGAAGAAGGAATTCAAGATTCAAAAGATGGAAAAGTTTGTTCTATGAATGATGTTTTTGAAGAAGTAGAAAAAATTTTGAAAACATAAATAAGGAGGAAACATGCAGGAAAAATATGAAATACAAATATCATTAAGAGCCAAAAACGATTTAATAAATATTGTTAAATATATAAAAGATGAATTAAAAGAACCATCTATTGCAGAAAAATATGCTAGTATAATAAAAGAAAAGATTCGAGACCTAGAATATAATCCACAAAGATATTCAATTGTAGATAATAATGCAATAAAAGATTTACAAGTTAGAAAGTTAATTATCAAAAGATATATTATTTTTTATAGAGTAAGTGAAAATAAAAGAATAGTAATTATAGATAGAATTTTATATGGAGCATCCAATTGGATAAATGAATTATAAGATTTATAAAGTTTGTTAATTTCTATGTAGGGAATGTAAAGTAGTGCAGTATAGGTAATGCTGCACTTTTTTTAAAAGCACATACAACTTTACGTAAACTTATTGCCAATTTGAAAAATATATGTTAAAATATTTAATTAAGATGTAAATTATTTGAATAAAGGCAAGTAGTAAGCCTTTAGAGAAATGAGGTTAGTATGAATTTAAAAAATTTAATGGCTAAATTTTATCTAGACAAAGAAAAAGATATTGTAGTTAAATTATTTAAATCTAATGAAGATGAATTAACATATATTATAGAAACACCAAACCACCACACAGGTAATTTAATAACAAATTTAAGTAAAGTTGCAGGAGTTAAAACTGTAAAGAATGAAAATGATATGAAAATAATTACAGGAACTTTATATGCTTGCATTAATGATGAAGCACAAGAGCTTTATATATTTAGACTTGGGGGAGTAAAAATAGCAAATATTTATCCAGATGGAAAAGTTGAAAGAATAGCAAAAATTCCTGCAATAATAAAATTGCTTATGGCACAAACAAAGGATTATAAACTTCCAATAGAAAAAACAATAATAAAATCATATATTTACAAAAAGTCAAAATTTAGAACAGACTTACATACACATTTGAATCAAATTTTACAACCAGATTTATTAATAGCATTAGGAATAAAACACCAAATAGGGTATTCACTATATTATATAAATAAATTGGGAATTAAAGTTTCTAAAGAACAACAGAAGTTATTGGAAATAAAAAGACAAGAAATTGAAAAAATATATAGTAATTCAGACCTATCAGGAAAAAAATTAGAAAGAAAAATAAATGATGAAACACAGATTAATTTAGCAGATTTAATTTTAAATAATCTAAAAGATTCAGAAGAAAATATTATAAAAATAAGAAATAGTTTAGTACTTTTAAAAGACGGGCAAGCGGTATTTACTAATTTGGAAAAAACGCTTTTATATAGATATGCAATAATTAGAGGAAAACAGGTAAGAGAAGAAGAAAGAGTAAAATTAGAATTAAGCAAAATAGAGCAATTAGAAGATTATGACATAAAAGAAACTTTAAAAAAGATGATAGAAGATTCTAAAAAAGGTAGTAAATATGAAAACAACACTTTATACCAAGATAAACTTTTGTGGATTGCAAGGGAGTATCAAAAACAAGGAATAAAATATATTGAAATTGCAAATTCAACCCTTTCAAAAAAAGGTGAAATGGGAATAATGCATTTAGCTCAAATGCATGAAGTAATGCCAAAAATTGAAGAAGAAACTGGAGTTTCAATAAGATATTTAGCAGCAGCTAGTAGGACTTTATTTACAGAAGAACAATTAAAAGAATGCCCTGCTATAATTAAAGCATTAGCTAAAAGTCCATATGTTGTTGGAATGGATTTAATTGGAGAAGAAATAAATAATGTTACAGATTTTTCAGACATAATAGAAGAAATTGTTAGATATGCTGTTTATAAAGATAAAGGTTTTACAATAAGATTACATGCAGGGGAAACAGATAGTTTTAAAGATAATATAGAAAAAGCATTAGACTGTATGAAAATATGTGTTCCAAATGGAGAAAAAGCACCTTTATTTAGACTTGGTCATGGTCTATATGTGCCAGACTTGAATTCTAAAGAAGGAAAAAGAATAATAAATAAAATGAAAGATTTAAATACTGTTTTAGAATTTCAGTTATCTTCAAATGTAAGGTTAAATAATCTTACAAATTTAAAAAACCATCCAATAAAAAGTTATTTGGACGCAGGAGTAAAATGTGTGCAAGGAACTGATGGATGTGGATTTTATGGAATAGATACAATAGATGAGCAAATTGCTTTGAAAAATTTATTAGATGTTACAGAATTAGATTTTGAAAAGATGAGAAAAGTGGAAGAAGAAATTATAGAGCAAAGGAAAATCTATTTTAAAGAGAAATCACAAGATTTTGAAACTTTTTTAAATGGAAGAAATATTGCTAAAGCTCTTTTTGAAGAAGAGCAAAAAAATCTTGCAGATATTGATTTAGAAACTATAAGCTCAAGAGAAGAAAATAACTTAAATTCTTATAAAATTTTTGAAGATAAAATAGTAAGTTTACCACAAGATAAAACACCAATTGTAATTGCAGGAGGAAGTTTTAATTCAAAAGGAAGAATAACAATACCTAAAGAATCTACTAAAAAGGCTTTAAAAAAGCTTTTAGAAGAAGTAGATAATAAAAGTACTTATATATTAATAGGTCACAAAATGCAAGGATATGAAAGAGCGGTGCTAGATATTTCTAAAGAATTAAACAAAAAATTTAATGTTACAGCTGTTGTTCCAAAATATGTTTCAGAAGATATTAGAGAAAATTTAGAGAATAGTGACTTAACAGGAATTTATGTATCGCCAGATCCTTCAGAACTTGGAATTTATAAAAGTTTTAATTATGAAATATTTGAAAGAAGAAATTCCGTTGTTGTTGCTTTTGATGGAAATTCTCCAGTGTCTAATTTAATTCAGGAAGCAAAAAATGGAAAAGGAAAGGCAAAAATCTATGTAAATTCTGATGTTGAACTTTTGAAAGAAAAAGCAAATACACTAGAGGGATATGTTAAAGTATTTGGAAATACAGAAGATTTAGCAAGTGAAATTTTAGAAGATAATCCAGAAATAAAAGAAAAAATGTAAAAAGGGGAGAATTGAATGAAAAATGTAATTACTATATCAGGAGATCCAGGAAGCGGAAAAAGTACAGTAAGAAATGCATTAAAAGAAGAGTTTGAAAAACAAGGTAAAACGGTTGTAATATGTTCTGTTGGAGATATATTTAGACACCTAGCAGAAGAAAAAGGTATGAGCATAGAAGAATTTAATAGGTATTTACAAAAAAATGACTGTGATATAGATAAAAATATAGAAAATACTATAAAAAAATTTGGAGATAAAATTAGAAATGAAAATGATTCGGATAAAATTTATATTATAGATTCAAGGCTTGCTTGGATGGTAATTCCAGATTCATTTAAAGTAAGGTTAACTACAACTGACAGAATTGCAGGAACAAGAGCTTTTGAAGATAAAACAAGAGGAGAAGAAGATAGATATAATTCACTAGAAGAAGCCATAGAAGCTACGAGTAAAAGAAAGCAAAGTGAAAGAGAAAGGTACAAAGAATTATATGGTGTGGATTTAAGTGATGAAGAAAATTATGATTTAAATATTAATACTTCTTTTGTTCAGCCATCTGAAATTGTAGATGTTATTGCTCAAAATATGGATAGAAAAAATTCTAATTTATTTGTTTGTAAAACTTGGGCAAGTCCGAAGATATTATTACCAACTCAAAGGATAAATGCTATAAAAAATTTAAAAAATGTGGATTATGGAATTGATGCAGTTACAAAAAGTGTAGAACAAAATGGATATAATCCAACAAATGCTGTTATTGTTGTAAAAAGAGATGGAATGTTTTTACTTTCAGATGGACATAATAGTGCTTTTGGAGCGGCTAAAGCCGGAGTAAATTTAATTCCATACTATGTAGAAGAAACAGATGGAAAAGAATATATAAGTTCTAAGGAAGAACAAATAGAAACTTTAAAAAGTATTTTGGGAAGAATGTATCCTAATATTTTCTATGATTATGAAGAAGTTTGGAGAGATAAAGAAACAAATGAATTATTAGAACGATATCAAGAAACTTTAAATGAAATTAATGATTTACTTAATGAAAATGGTAAGTATACTTTAAAAAAACTTGAATTTATACAAAGTAAAATTTATAATTATAGAAAAAGTGCTTTTATAATTCCTGATTTATTTTATAATATTTTCAAAGAAAAAGATAATAGTATAGTAAATATAATAATTTCAAAGT
>OLHE01001910.1_pt1 | contig 12873 bp, 10 predicted proteins | sample 1605821 | NCBI WGS metagenome assembly OLHE01 (sample SAMN03283250) | human gut metagenome | biome: human-associated habitat; material: feces | host: Homo sapiens | place: USA | collected 2013
CCGCGATGGTCTCCTCCATGCTCTTGAGGGTGGTGGTCATCAGGGCCGAGAGCCCCACGAGGTGGACATCCTTCTCCCGGACAGTGTCCACCACCGTCTCCACCGGCACATCGCGGCCAAGGTCGATGACCTCGAAGCCGTAGTTCTCGAGGATGACGCGGACGATGTTCTTGCCGATGTCGTGGACATCGCCCTTGACGGTCGCGAGGACGATGCGGCCCTTGCTGGCCCCGGCCCCGCCCCGCTTGGCGATGGCAGTCTTTATCTCTTCAAAGGCGGCCTGTGCGGCGCTGGCGGCCTGTAACAGCTGGGGCAGGAAGAGCTTGCCCTTCTCGTACTTTTCACCCACGACGTCCAGCGCCGGGATGAGGGCCTCGTCCACCAGCGTCAGGGGCTCGTTTTCGTCCAGCAGGGTGTGGGTGCGGGCGGCGGCTTCACCCTTGAGGCCCTTTTCCACCGCCTGCATCAGCGCGGCAAAAGGGCCGCTGTGAGCTGCATCCGCCTCCGCCGGGGTGTTTGACGTCTGAGACGCCTGGGCCGTCTGGGCCTGCTTCAACGCGGCGCTGGCAGGGACTTTATCGGCATAGCGGGCGATGTAGGCCATGCTCTGCTTGTCGCGGTTGGTGAGGACGTTGTAGGCATAGACCGCCGCCATCATCTCCTCGCTGGAGGGGTTCATGATGGCAAGATCGAGGCCTGCATACATGGCCATGGTGAGGAACGTGGTGTTCAGGTACGGGCGGCAGGGCAGGCCGAAGCTGATGTTGGACACGCCCAGAATCGTCCGGACGCCCAGCTCCGTCTTACAGGTGTGGAGAGCCTGCACCGTGGCAAGCACATCCTCCTGCTGAGCGCTGGCGGTCAGGGTCAGGCAGTCGATGTAAATATCCTCCCGCGGGATGCCCGCTTCCAGCGCCGCTTTTTTGATGCGGCGGGCAATGGCCACACGGTCTTCCGCCTTGGGCTGGATGCCCCGCTCATCAATGGCGAGGCCTACCACGGCGGCACCGTACTTTTTGCACAGGGGCAGGACTTTTTCCAGCACCTCCGGCTCGCCGTTGACCGAGTTGACGATGGGCTTGCCGTTGTAGACCCGCAGGCCCCGCTCCAGCGCTTCGGCGTGGGAAGAATCCAGCTGCAGGGGCAGGCTGACCACGCTCTGCAGGGCCTTGACCACCTGCTCCATCAGGGCGGGCTCATCCACGCCGGGGGCACCCACGTTGACGTCCAGGATCTGTGCTCCGGCCTCGGCCTGGCTGACCGCCTGCTCGAGGATATAGTTCATGTCGCCGTCCCGCAGGGCCTGCTGGAACCGCTTTTTGCCCGTGGGGTTGATCCGCTCGCCCACCACGGTGATGCCGTCCACATTCACGCAGTCCACCGGGCTGCAGATGACCGAGAGCATCGGGTGCTCCGGGCGGCCCGGCTTGCAATCGGCAAACACGCCGTTGAGCATCTGGATGAACTCCGGCGTGGTGCCGCAGCAGCCGCCCGCCGCAAACAGGTGCAGCTCCCGGTAGGGCTTCATCTGCATCGCGTAAAGCTGCGGGGTGATGTCGTAACCGCTGCCGTCGGCCCGGGGCAGGCCCGCGTTGGGCTTGACGAAGACCGGGAAATCTCCGGGCACGGCCTCCGCCAGCCGCTTGGCCATGGGGAAGATCTCTTTGGGGCCCAGCGAGCAGTTGATGCCCACGGCGTTGGCCCCCAGGCCCCGGGCCGTGGCCGCAAAGCTCTCCACCGTGCAGCCCGTAAAGGTGCGGCCATTGGCCTCAAAGCTCATGCTGGCCATGATGGGCAGGATACTGTTCTCCTTGGCGGCCAGTAGAGCCGCTTTCATTTCATACAGGTCGGTGAATGTCTCAAAATAGAGGATGTCCGCCCCGGCGGCCACACCGGCCCGGACGATACGGCCATACTCCGCCACGGCGTCCTCAAAGGCCAGCGTCCCGCTGGGTTCCAGCAGCTCGCCCAGCGGGCCCACATCCAGCGTGACCAGCGCGCCATACGGAGCCACGGCCTGCTTGCAGTTGGCAATGCCCGCCGTGATGACCTCTTCCAGCGTGTACTTGCTGTCGGCCAGCTTGTGGGGCGAAGCGCCAAAGGTATTGGCGTTGACGACGCGGCTGCCAGCGGCCGCGTATTTTGCATGGATGCTCCGGATGAGCTCCGGGTTTTCAATGTTCAAATCTTCCGGCCGGGTCCCCAGCTTCATCCCGGCTGCCTGCAGCATGGTGCCCATACCGCCATCCAACAGGATGGTATTGGGCTGGTTGAACAGTTCACTCGCTTGCACAGGTCTTCCCTCTCTTTCGATATTCGCACCGGGTACGGAGCACACAATGCCCGCAGCCCGCTAAATGTCCCTTGACCGGGTGGTCACTGAGGCCCAGTATGGCCGTCACGCTCTTGCGGGGGGTCATCAGGTTGGTGTTCAGCACACAGATGCCCGCCCGCCGGGCGGTGTCCAGCACTGCCGCTACTTTCGGCTGCACCGTGATGGGCCAATCGCCGTAGCCCGGCGAGAAGCGGCCCGTGAGGTACTTTTCCTCCTGCGCGGCCCACTGCCGCAGCTCGGCTTCGGCGGCATCCGCCGCCTGCTCCGCCAGGGCGGAACCCAGCGCGTCCGACGCCACGGAGGCGGCAATATCCCCCACCCCGGCCCGGCGGATCTGTGCATCCACGCCGGGGCCCAGAGTAACTGCCAGCATCAGTGCCTGCGGGCAGCCCTCCAGATGCTTCATCACATCCCCGCCCTGCAGGATCCCTGCTTCCAGCAGGCTGTCCACATCGGCTTCCAGCCAGACGGCCCGGGGCGTGGCGGCTGCCAGAATGGGCACCGCGCATTTTTCCAGCAGTGTCCGAGTGGCAGTGTCCGGCTCCCCCCGGGCTCCAAAGTAGCGCGCCGCCTGCGGGATATCGATCTTGGCCGGTTTTTCCAGCACCAGCGGTCTGCTTGGCCCGATAGACATTTCCGCCGCCCCCTTTCCGTAGAATCTGTTTCAGTATACCGCACCGGTGGGATTTTATCAATCCCGCAGACAGAAAAACACCCCTGCACACGGGGCGCAGAGGTGTTTTGCATCCGGTATCAGAATTTGATCTTCCACACATGGTCGGTGCGGAACGTGCCGTTGGCGTAGTGGATGGCACCGGACTCAAACAGCACATAGATGCCGCCGTCCTTGGCGTCGGCCAGTGCCTCGGTCATGGGCATGGCGGTCACGCTCTCTTTGAGGCGCTTGCTGTCCAGAATGTAACCCGGCACATCCCTGCCCTGCACGGTCAACATGGTGTCCAGCGTCTCTCCCAGTGCCAGCGAGTAACGGAGCAGGCTGGCGTTGTTCTTCCGGCCATAGGACTGGCTCAGGGTGACGGTATCGTCCTCCCCGACCACGACACCCTGAATTTTGTTGGGGCCGACCAGTACCACATCCGGCTGGGCGTAATCGTCGCCGTCCGCCACGGAAAGGCTCCCCTTGCTGAGGTCATAGCCCATGATGTAGCAGCCATAGTCCTCGCCGTCGGCGCTGGCCGTGGTGTACTTCATGCCGTCCGAGAGGGGGTAATCCGCGCCCGGGTGGTAGAAGTTTCCCACCCACAAATAGCCGTGGGAACAACTCAGGAACGAGGGCGAGACCGGCACCGGGATGGTCTGCTCCAGCTTCACCTCGTGGCTGCCCTCGGCGGGCAGGTCTTTGAGGGGAATCGCGCAGATGGTGTACAGGCCGTTTTGCTTCTGGCCCGAGACGTAGAGGGTGTCTTCACTGACAGCCACGCCGCCCACATGGCCGTCAAAGGGGGTGCCGCCTGCATTGAGCAGGATATACTCCGCCGTCAGCTCCCCGGTGGCGGTGTCCACGGCCAGAATGGCCGAGGATTTTCCGTCGGTGGTGTAATAACCGGAGATGTACAGGATGCCTGTTTCATCGCACTGGTCCATGCCCTGGGGGATGAGGTTTTCCGCAAGGCCCGGAATGACCAGCCCCGGCTCCGCCTTGCTCAGGAAATCCGCAAAATCCGCTTCCTCTTTGTAGGTCTCCGTGGGCACGGTGGGGGTCTGGGTGTACTTCATGGCAGGCTCTTCCGGCTGCTCTGCCGCCTCCGAGGAAGCCACAGACGATGCAGGCACGGAAGAAGCCGAGGATGCCGGAGCACCGCCGCAGGCCGTCAGGAGCAAGGCCCCTGCCAGCAGGGCAGCAGAGAGGGATAACCCTTTTTTGAAACAGGACATCGCTTTCATCCTTTCCGTTTTGTTGTTTTGTTCGTGTTTATTCTGTTTTGTATGATCTTTTCCGGGCTATTCCGCAAGCTCTGCCCGCCGGAACGCCCGGGTATGGGCGGCTTTTCCATCGGCCGTGTAGACCGAGAAATAGACGTACTCGCCGATGGGCGGCAGGTCCAGCTCCGCGTGGGTGATGGGGCTGCCGTCCGGGTTGTAAAAGCTCTTGCCCAGCTTGGGGCTGCCGTGGACGACGATCCGCTGGGCCGGGCTGCAGCCGATCCGCACATGGCTGCCGTCAAACGTCAGTTCGGTGATCTCGGGGCCGGTGGTGGCATAAAAGCGGCCCTCTTCCAGCGCCCGAATGACCGCCGGGTAGGTCAGCTCCTCGGCCAGGATCTGGGTCCAGGAGCCGAACGAATCGCACATCAGGTCCCCGAACGGGGCCTTGTTGTGGTTGTCGTCCGCGCCATGGACATAGAGGAATTTGCCCTTGCGGAGGAACTTATCGTACAGGGCCATGTTGCACTCGTAGCCGCTGATCTTCTCCGAGCCGGTGTTGAACACCTCCAGGCTGAAGCAGCCGTCATAGCTCAGGGTGTCTTCCTCGGCCTCCATGGACCAGCAGGGGTGGTTGTAGGTGACGAGATATCCGCTGGCCCGGGCCGTATCAATAAACCGCTGGATATATTCCCGGCTGTATTTCCGGGGGCCAAGGTCGCCCTTGTGCTCCCGCTGATGCTCGGCCACTTCCAGCGGCATATACTTGCAGAAATTGGGGTCCCAGCCGATGATGGCGGTGTTGTGCGGATCCTTTGCCAGCAGGTTGAGGTGAATTTCCGGCTTGAACAGGTCAAACTCGCAGGTGGGCGAGGGACGGATATAGGCCTCATAGCCCGTCAGCATGAGGAAATCGTCTGTGGAAAGGGCCGTGTGGTCATAGGGAGCCTCGTGGTCCGTGATGGCCAGGATGGAGTAGCCTTTTTCCTGATAGGCTTGTACCATCTGTTCCGGCGTCAGGGTGCCGTCCGAAAGGTTGGTGTGGGAGTGCAGGTTGGCGCGGTACTGCTTCGCGCCCGGGGCAATGTACGAGAACATGGCATGTGCCTCCTTGATTGCTTTGTGCCAGAACGGCAAAAGGGCAGCCGACGTGGGCTGCCCTTTTCCGGTTGTGTGGAGGAATTTACTTCATTGCGGCCTTGGAGTAACCCGTCATCATATATTTCTGGAAAATGAGGAACAGGATGACCACGGGGATGATGGCCAGCACGGCGCCCGCCATGATCTCGTGATAGTTGGAAACTGCCTGGCCGGCAAAGGTGTTTTTGAGCTGTGCCAAGCCGACGGTCAGCACGCGGCGGACTTCGTTCTTGGCAATGATCTTGGGCCAGAAGTAAGCGTTCCAGCCGTTGGTAAAGGTGACCAGCGTCACGGTGAAGATGGTGGCCTTGCTCATGGGGACCAGCACATACCAGATGGTACCCAGACGGCTCAGGCCATCAATGCGGCCTGCGTCGATGTAGCTCTGGTCAATGGACATGAACGTGTTCCGCAGCATGAAGATGTAGTAAGCGGAAACTGCTTCCGGCAAAATCAGGCCCAGGAACGTATCGCACAGGTTCCAGTTGGCACACATGATGTAGATGGGGATGAACGTGACCTGCAGGGGGATCATCAACGCGCCCAGCACCACATAGAACAGGGCGTTGCGGCCCTTGAAGCGGCCCACCGCGAAACCATACGCCGCCAGGACGCCAGTGCCCACCTGCAGCAGCAGGATGCCCGCCGTCATGACGATGGTGTTCCAGTAGTATTTCATGAAGTTGGCTTTCTGGAGCACGTTGAGATAGTTTTCGGGGTGGAACTCATGCGGGAAGAGCGTGGGGATGACCAGCTGCACTTCCTCGGCGGACTTGAACGACGTTGCGATCATCCAGTACAGCGGGAAGAGCATGATCAGGGTAACGATGACAGCCACAACGGTCTGTGCATGGTAGCCCACGGAATATTTTTTGTGCTTGTGCGCCTCGTTGACCTCTTTGATCAGAGCCGCGTTGTCCATAGCTGTATTCTGCGTAGCCATGTCTGCATTCTCCTTTCAAAGCATTACGAGTCGTAAGTGACCGAGCGGTCGGACACTTTCATGGTCAGCACGGTGATGACCAGCAGGATGAGGAAGAACATGACGGCTGCGGTGGCCGCGCGATCCATCCGGAAGTCCACCATGGCGTAGCGGTAGATGAGGTAGACGAACACTTCCGTCGAACGGGCGGGGCCGCCGGACGTCAGGATATCCACCGACTGGAAAACTTTCATGGAAGACAGGAACGTGGTAACCAGCAGGAACAGCGTGGTGGGAGACAGCAGGGGCAGCGTGATGCGGAAGAACTTCTGGACGCCGTTTGCGCCATCCAGAGAAGCCGCCTCGTAATACTCCTGCGAAATGCCCATCATGGCCGAGAGGTAGATCATCATGCCGTAGCCGATGACACGCCAGCCGGTCAGCATCAACACCGAGGGCAGCGCCGTGGACTGCTGGTTGAGCCAGTCCACCGCCGGCAGCCCGATGCACTGCAGCAGGTAGTTGAGAACGCCGGAATCGGTGTTCAAGATCCACAGGAAGACCACTGCCGCGGAGGACATGGCCACATACTTGGGCACGAACACAAAGGCACGCATCAGGCCGAACGAGCGGGTCATCCGGTTGAACAGCAGTGCCAGCAGCATGCCGCCCACCATGGTGACGAGGATCTCGCCCATCGAGTAGAGGAATGTGACCTTGAGGGAGTTCCACAGGTATTTGGCACCGCTGCCTGCGAACAGCCACTGCCAGTTTTTCAGGCCGACATATTTCCAGGTGTCATTCAGCAGGTTCCAATCGGTAAAACTGATCTGCACCAGCTTCACGATGGGGTAGTAAGTAAACACGCCCAACAGGATCAGAGCAGGCAGAACGAAGAGGAAATCAATAAAATGGGAAAGGGTGCGCTGGAAAAAAAACGGCTTCTTGTCGGCTTTCACGGCCTGTGTGGCAGAAGCTGCGCCCACAGCGGCTTGTTTCATGATCTCACGTCCTTTCAGGAGGTGTCGAATACTTATTTATCAAGCGTGGTCCGCCAGGATCTCGTCGATCTCCGTGACCATATCCTCGGAGTTGGAGTTCACGTCGCCGTCCTGGTTCATGATGACTTCCATGTAGTTCTTCCAGGTAGTGGCCAGCTCGCTCCAGGCGCTGTTCTGGATACGCGGGTTGATGAGGTTCAGGTTATCAAAGATGCACTGGAATGCAGGCTTCTTCTCCAGGAACTGCTTGCCCTCATCGGTCTCCAGCACGGAGTTACGGGTGGGCAGGTAGCCGGTGCCCTCGGCCCACTCCATGTTGACTTCCTTGCCGCAGAGGAACTGCAGGAACTGCCATGCAGCGTTCTTGGTGGCCTGGTCGTTCTTGGAGGGGATGCCCAGCACGCAGCCGCCGACCTCAGAATTCTTATCGCCGGTAGAAGCGGCGGGATACCATGCCATGCCGACCTCGAAGTCCGGGCACTTGCTGACGTAGTTGTTATACAGGGAAGAGGTGTGCATCACGGAGAACGTCTTCTGATCGTAGAAGTTCTGACGCATGGCAGCGGAAGCATCGGTGCCGGTTGCAAAATAGGCATCGCCCGCGTCGCACCAGTCCTTGATCATGCTGGTCACGCCCAGAGCGGTGTCGCTGCCCAGGTCGCAGGTGTTGTCATCGGTGATGATCTGCACGCCCTCATTGAGGTACAGGGTCTCGAAATACCACTGGTCCCAGCCCGGAACCACGGTGCCGTACACACCGGCGGTCTTGTGGACCTCGGCCAGGAACGGGGTAAAGTCCTCGATCTTTTCGGGGATGGTCCAGCCGTTGGCGTCGGCCATGGTCTTGTTGTAGTAGATGACCTGGGTGGAGTGCAGGAACGGCAGAGCCACCTGCTTGCCCTCGAACTGGGAGCTCAGCAGCAGACCAGCGGAGAAGTCATCGGTGTCATAACTGGTGCCCTCGATGTAGGGGTCCAGGTTCTCAAACAGGCCGCTGTCGCCGTAGGAAGCAACGTAGTCGGTGTTGGCGACGGCGATCGCGGGCAGGCCGGTTCCGGCCGCGTGGGCAGCCACCAGAGCCTCGTTGATGTCCTTGTAAGCGCCGATGTACTGGGCCTCGACGGTGATGAGGCTCTGGGTCTCGTTGAACTTCTTGACCACGTCGGCCACCAGATCGTCGTACTGAGACTCCAGCGCGTGCCACCAGGTAATGGTGATGGGTTCGGTGACCTCATACTTGCTGGGGTCCGCAGCCTCGGAAGCGGCCGCGCTGGATGCGGGTGCGGAAGAAGCCGCCGCGCCGGCCTTGCCAGTGGAGCCGCCGCCAGAGCACGCGGTCAATGCTGCAGAAGCCGTCAGGATACCAGTAGCGGTCAGAAAGCTGCGACGAGAGATCTTTTTCATAGTTCTTCCTTCTTTCCTTCGTGTTTTGGTTGTTCTTTTTTCTTTTTTAAAAGCGCCCGTTCCATAGAGCGCAGGGTCCATGGTAAATTGGCATCCCATTCCCCGCTCTTCCGTTTTCAGGGATAAAAGAAAAGCGAACAATCCAAAACGGCTCGAATGGCTCTTCAAGTCTCTTTCTGGTTGTCCGCTTGGCGCTCTCATCTCTGCAAGCTAGATACAGGGTTCGTGATGCAATTCTCTGGTTTTGATGATATCATATCATCTTGGATTTTTCAACGGGAAAAACGTATTTTTTACAATTTCTATTTCCCATCTTGACCAATTTCGTCTACTTTGCCTAAATCTAACGCAAATTATAGGCAGATTTTACAATTGACAGAGCTGCTGGCCCATCTCGCCCAGTGAGGCAAAGATGGCATCCGGCTGCACCTCGGAAGTCGGCACATCTTCCAGATGTGTCTCCCCTGTCAGCACCAGCAGGCCGACGGCTCCGTTTTTCACGCCGGTAGCCACATCTGTATACAGGCGGTCGCCCACAAAGGCCACTTCCGGGGCGGCAAAGCCGGTCTTGTCCAGCACCATCTCCACGGTTTCGGCAAAGGGCTTCCCCAGGTACTTGGGCTGCTTGCCGGTGGAAAGGCTGATGGCGGCACAAAAGCTGCCGCAGTCCGGGATAAAGCCCGTCTCGGTGGGGCAGTTGATATCCAGATGGGTGGCTAAAAACAGCGCCCCCTCCCGGATGAACGTGCAGGCGTTGGAGAGTTTCTCGTAAGTCAGGGTGGTATCAAACCCGATGACCACAATGTCCGGTTTCTCATTGACCAGATGGATGCCCGCCTCCTGAAAGCTCTCCACCAGCGGGGGCGTGCCCACCAGATAGACAGTCTTATCCGGGTAATGGGTCTGCAAATAGCGGATGGTCACATCGCCACTGGTCATGATCTGGTCCCGGGTGATGGGGCAGCCCATCTTTTCCAGCTTTGCCATGTAGTCCCGGGGCGAGCGGGAAGAATTATTGGTAAAAAACAGGTACTGCTTGCCTGCTTTTTCCACAGCTTTCAAAAAATCAGCCGCTCCGGGCAAGATCTGGTTGCCCAGATAAAAGGTGCCGTCCATATCCAGCACAAACAGCTTGGTGCGCTTGAGAAGTTCCATTTTGTCGGTCATACTTTATACCACCCTTTCGGTGATGCCCGGTGCGGGTCACTCGTTGACTTCCAGCACCCACGGCAGTTTCTCCAGCTCGCCGATGATGGTCAGCTGGTCCACATTCTTACCGGGCTTGATCCGCATTTCCACACGGATGATGTCGTTTTTCTTCTGCGTTACCGTCAGGTCCACCAGTTCGCCGCCCAGTGCCTGGATCTGCTGGACGGTCTGGCTCACGGTGCCGTTCCGTCCATCGATGCGCAGGACCAGGAACATCAACCCGCCGCCGATGATGTGCTCGTTGTGGAGCAGGCTCTGGGCCGTGATGAGGATAATGGTACCGGCCACGGCAATGAGATACATCCCCGCGCCCATGGCCATGCCGATGCCGGCGGTGGTCCAGATGCCGGCGGCCGTGGTCAGGCCCGTGATGCTGCGATTGCGCACAAAGATGATGCCCGCACCGAGGAAGCCGATGCCCGCGACCACGCTGGACGCCACGCGGGAGACATCCGCCTTGAAAAACTCGGTGAGGGTCGAGACATCAAAAAAGCCATATTTGGAGACCAGCATCATCAGGGCCGCGCCCATGCAGACGATGAGGTGGGTGCGCATCCCCGCATCCTTGAGGCGGTTGGTGCGCTCGATGCCGATGGCAAAGCCGCAGACGGAAGCCAGCAGTAGCCGCACCACGCAGACCATCTGGAATTCAAACGAAGACATTTGCTGCACGGTGTTCATCATGGCAGAGCCCTCCTCAACCGTCTGCGGGGTTCATAGCGATCAGCAGACCTGCTGCCCCGCTCCCGCCCCCCGGTACACAAAAAAAGAGCAGACCTACAGCTTGAGAGGATAAATCTTTCCCGTTCTCAAGCCGCTGCTTCTGCTCGTTGCTCTTTCAGGCGGCTGTGCCACATCTTCTTTTCTGTCCGGCGCGCGTTCTGCCGCAGGCCGAAGTCCATGCACAGAGAGTAGCACACGATGTTCATATTTGTCAATACAAAGTTCTCTGAATGCAAAATCTTTGTATGTTTTGTCGAATTCGTTCTCCAAAAACCCAGCATCTTTACCAGTGTCCTTGTTGAATTTTTCAAAAAAGATTGCTTTTCTTTGGCAAAACCGTCATAATGTTTCTGGAGAAGAGAGAATTTTAGAAACAGGAAAGTGAGGAATCTCAATTTCATGAAACAGGAACTGATGGACGCCATTCAGGAAACGCCCGTCATCGCCGCGGTCAAGGATGATGACGGGCTGCAGAACGCGCTGCAAAACGAAAATATCCGGGTGGTCTTTATCCTATATGGCGATATCTGCAATATCTCCACACTGGTGCAGCGCATCCACGCGGCGGGCAAATTCGCCATCGTCCATGTAGACCTCATCGCAGGCCTTGCCAGCAAAGAGGTGGCCGTGGACTTTATCCGCAGCCAGACCGAGGCCGACGGCATCATCTCCACCCGCCAGTCGTTCATCCGCCGGGCCAAAGAACTCGGGTTGGCTGCCATCCTCCGGGTGTTCCTGCTGGACTCCATCTCGCTGGAAAACTTGTGGAAGATGCCCGCCAACCTCCCGGACTGTCTGGACATCCTGCCCGGCACCATGCCCAAAATTCTGCGCCGGGTCTGCGCGGACGCCAAAGTGCCGGTGCTCACGGGCGGCCTCATCGCCGACAAAGAGGATGTGATGGCCGCGCTGGATGCCGGTGCCACCGCCATTTCCACCACCAATCAGGCGGTCTGGAACATGTGAGACGCATGTTCTGCAATATGCGCAAAAAGAAAAGCGGCTTTTTGTGGCTTCCTACAAATCGAGTGCAAATCCTCTAAAACGCCTTGCAATTTGGGCCGCAGGAGGGTATGATAGAGCCAACATAAGTTGTTTGTTTCAAAGAGTTATGAGCGAAACGAGCAGGGGCTATGCCTTTGTTTTGGTTCGCTCTTTTTTTGTACAAACAGCACCGCGCCCCGGCTCCCGACGGGCCAAGGCGGAACTGACAGGAGGAAAAGAGTAATGTATGATGTTGCTATCATCGGCTGTGGTGTGATCGGCGCCGCTACAGCCTACGCATTGTCGCGCTACGAGAACAAAGTCGTCATTCTGGAGGCAGAAAACGACGTGGCCGACTGCACCACCAAGGCCAACAGCGCCATTCTGCACGCAGGCTACGACCCCGCCCCCGGCACCAAGATGGCACGGCTGAACGTGCGCGGTGTGGAGCTGGCCAAGGAGATCTGCGCAAAGCTGGATGTTCCCTACAAGCAGTGCGGCTCCCTCGTGCTGGCTCTGTCCGAGAGCGAGCTGCCCCACCTGCAGCACCTGTACGAGAACGGCACGGCCAACGGCGTGCCCGATATGAAAATTTTGACCAAAGAAGAAACGCTGGCCATGGAGCCCAACCTCTCCGAGAATGTCTGCGGTGCCCTGTGGGCCCCCAGCGCCGCCATCGTCAGCCCCTGGGAGTACGCCCTGGCCATGACCGAAGTGGCTGTGCGCAACGGCGTGGAGCTGCGCCGCAGCTGCCGCGTGGAAGACGCTGAGGCCATGGCCGACGGCGGCTACCGCCTGACCACCACCCAGGGCACTGTGGAAGCCCGCTACGTCATCAATGCCGCCGGTATCTGGGCCGAGAAAGTCCACTGCATGGTGGAGCCCGCCAGCTTCCACATCACTCCCACCCGTGGCGAGTACTACCTGCTGGACAAAAGCGAGGGCACCCGTGTGAACCACGTCATCTTCCAGTGCCCCAACGAGCTGGGCAAGGGCGTGCTGGTCTCCCCCACCGTCCACGGCAACCTGATCGTGGGCCCGGATGCAGTGCCCGTCCATGGCGATGACACCTCCTGCACCAGCAAGGGGCTGGAGTTCGTCAAGGCCACGGCCCAGCGCAGCGTGCCCAGCATCAACTTTGGCGAGTCCATCCGCAACTTTGCAGGCGTCCGCGCCAACCTGGACGTGGACGACTTCATCATTGGCGAAGAGCCAGAGGCACCCGGCTGGATCGACCTGGCCGGCATGAAGTCCCCCGGCCTGTCCGCCGC
>OLHE01001913.1_pt1 | contig 12842 bp, 9 predicted proteins | sample 1605821 | NCBI WGS metagenome assembly OLHE01 (sample SAMN03283250) | human gut metagenome | biome: human-associated habitat; material: feces | host: Homo sapiens | place: USA | collected 2013
AGTATTTTATTTTTCTTTTACACACTAGATAGTGTAGCTTTTCAAGTTTAACACCCCTATATAGCAAAGTCAATATTAACTTTTTATTACTTTCCCTTTATCTGTAAATCCTTCCAAGAGTAAGATTTTGACTGTCCTTTATTTCCAGTTTTTTTGACAGGTATTCTCCAAATGAGATTGACAATTTGTCTTCTTTTCCAAAAATATCTGACAGATTATGATCTGTTTTTAACACGTATACAGATTTTGCAATCTGCGGTTCTTCCACCAATTCTTTTATGATCTTTACATTCTTTTTTCCATTTCCAAAAATCACAACTTTTAGATGTCCAAAATTTAACTGCTGGCTTTTGTATTGTTTCCATTTTTTATTAGCATCTTTTAGAGACGTTGCTAAAACTGTCACCGATCTTGATGGTATTTTGGTCCCGGAATCGCTCTGTACTTTGTCGAAATCCGCATAAGAATAACGCACTAGCAATTTCTTTTCATTGATCCGTTCAAATCCCATTGCCAGTACAAAACTGTGATCTTCCACATCTTGTTGTTTGCTGCATCCTTGTATGCAAAATGCAATCAGTATTACCAGAAGACATAGCCTATATTTTCTCATCTTTCTTTTCCTTTCTCCACAGCATGAATAAAATAAGCGGAAAAACCAATCCAACAATTAAATTTCCGTAAATAAAAATAGAAAAATATCGCCTGATCCATGTTGCAAATATTGTCATGATCCATGGACTGATAGCATAAATTCCTCCATACGACAAGATCAATCCCGCAGTCCTTCCTTTTGAAAATGCATGTTTGATGCTTTCATTTCCATAAAATAAATAGCCGCTGAACACACAAAATACTCCTACGATCCAAAATGCGATCAAAAACAAATCCAGTCTTGCCATAATTCCTCCTGGCATTGCGACTCCCTGTGCCATAGACATCACAGGTTCTAGATCGATCATTGTAAGTTTCTTTCCAAGAGAACCTACAGTACTTACAAATACTCCAAGAAAAAGAAGCGTTAGCCCTGCAAATGATCTAAAATGGATTGCTCCATCTTTCATATCTCCACGATAAAACCAGACAAGTTCTATCGGATGCATCAGAGCAAACGTAAGGATACTTCCATTGAACATTTCCCTGCCTTTCCAGCCATTGACCATTAACTCATTCCATGATAGATTTGTCACACTTAGGATCAGAACAAAGATCATCGGTAGTAACACGAACCAGAAAATCCCTTCCATTACTCTGCCCCTTTTTGTTAATCCTCCTTGATTCATCAGATAAGCCAGTAAAATTAATGGAGCCCCAATAAGAAATGATGATTTGTCTGGAAGGAGATATTTTTTTGTAAGATATAAAATACACAAATAAAAAAAAGCTCCATTTAGTAAAAATCTTACATAATAAATGATGGCTGCGAGACGATATTTTTTTAATATATTTTCAATTGAAATTCCTTGTGCTACACAATCTGTGATACATAAATAAATTCCTGTCATCACACTTGCTATGATCACTACGATAATCCCTGAATGATATGACTTTTTCAACGCGATCTGCGGGAGAAACATCGCAGCCGCTGAAAATATTTCAAGAATCATAATTCGATTTCCCTGTCTTGCCGTGATCGTTTGTGCTTTATTTTTCATCCTGTTCCTCCTTTTGCCTTACCCTCGCCCCCTCTTTTGTAAATTCTGGGCGGTATTTCATCCGCTTTAATGGATAACGTACCATAAAATCCTGAAAAGCTGTGGATAATTTTCCTTTTTCTTCGACCATCGGATGTGCATATGGCACTCCGTAATTTTCCAGATAAAATAAATGAATAAATATTGCCAGAAACCCTAAGAAAAAACCATATAATCCCCAAAAAGCACACATCATGATCAGGAAAAATTTCATCAACCGAAATGCACTTGTAAATAACTCATTCGGAATCGAAAATGTAGCGATCGCAGTCAACGCCACCACAATTACCACGATTGTGCTGACAAGATGTGCATCCACTGCCGCCTGTCCAACAATCAGGCCTCCAACAACTCCCATCGTCCCTCCAAGCTGCCCCGGAAGTCTGATTCCTGCTTCTCTTAATAATTCAAAAGACAATTCCATCAGCAAAACCTCTACGATCACTGGAAATGGGACCCCTTCCCTAGCTGATATCAATGCCAGCAAAAATGGTGTTGGCAGCACTTCCGGATGAAATCCCGCAATTGCTACATAAAATCCTGGCAACCCTATAGAAATAATTGCTGCCATATACCTTAAGATTCTTACGAATGTCGTAATTTCCCAACGATTATAGTAATCATCACTTGCCTGAAAAAATACATTTAACGTCACTGGAAGCAATAAAACCATTGGAGAATTATCCAATACAACCGCAATCCGCCCCTCCATAATACTGCTCGCTACCTTATCTGGCCGCTGTGTCAGTTGATAAAGCGGAAATGGAGTTCTACTATCTTTTTCAAGATATTGCTGCAACATTCCATTATCAAAAATTCCATCCACACAGATTTTATCCATTTGTTTTTTAATTTTATTTAAGATATCTATTTGAACCAGATCATCAATATACATCAATGCATAATCCGTTTTGCTTCTCGTTCCAATCTGCTTCTGAATCACTTTTAACCTTGTATCCCTGATTCTCCTGCGGATCAACGCTGTATTCGTTCTCAAACTCTCCGTAAAACTATCCTTGGGACCAACGATCGCCACTTCCTGATCCGCATTTTGCACACCTCTTGTTGGGAATGATTTACTGGAAAATAAGATTGCCCTTGCTTCTTTATCCAGAAATAAGACTGTATTGCCAGATAAGATTGCCGTCATGGCATCTTCCATTGTATTGATCCATTTCCAGTCTGCGGATTCAATTACATATTGATCAATTGCTGTTCTTTCTTGTGGAAAAGAGTCTTGAAGTAATGGCCTTATGACGGATTCTTGAAGCATTTCTGTATCTACTAAACCGTCCATGTACACAATATATAAGCTGATTTCATGGTTAATTCCGATTTTGAATTGTTTTTGTACTAAGTCATTGCAGTTTTGCATGACCTTTTTTGTATATTTTATGTTTTCTTGGATGTTTGGGGAGATACTGCCTTTCAGTTTGTGAGTTTTTGTGTGGAAATGGTCCATGGAGTTTTTACCCTCTTTTCTTTTTTGGAGATAGTATGTGGGATTTGAGTTGATTATATACTGAAATTTTAAGTTGTGGAGTTGGCCAACTGTAGATTTTGAGTATATGATAAAAAATAAATAAACAACCGAAAGCGATGCGGTGGAATTTTGCTCATATTTTGAACAAATCGCTGATACGGCAAAATTCCAATGCATCGCTTTCGGTTGCTTATTTATTTTTTATCATATACCTAAAGTCTATAGAGTGGACAATTCACGAATACAAAACTTATCAGCCAATCCCCTTTAACATATACAAAAGACTATTGTCGTAAATCACAATTTTTCATGCTTAACTGTATTCTTTTTTTATCCATATCGACGCTAATTACTGTAACATCTACCACATCCCCAACACTTACAACTTCCAGAGGATGCTTGATAAACCGATCTGCCATCTGTGAAATATGTACTAATCCATCCTGATGTACTCCAATATCTACAAACGCTCCAAAATCTATAACATTTCTTACTGTTCCTTTTAATTTCATTCCTGGTTTTAGATCTTTCATTTCTAGGACATCAGTTCTAAGGATTGGTTTTGGAAGATCTTCTCGTGGATCTCGTCCTGGTTTTTCCAATTCTTTTACAATATCTTTGAGTGTGATCTCTCCGATTCCAAGTTCTTCTGATAATTTCTTGTAATCTGTGATCTTTTTGCTGATTCCTCGGAATCCTTCTTTGGATAATTCTTTTGTTGAATATCCTAAATTCTTTAGTAACATCCCTGTTTCTTTGTATGTCTCTGGATGTACGCCAGTTGCATCAAGTGGCTCGTCTCCTCCGGATACTCTTAAGAATCCTGCACATTGTTCAAAGGCTTTTGGTCCTAGTTTTGCTACTTTTAACAGCTGTTTTCTGTTCTTAAATGTTCCATTTTCTTCACGATATGCTACGATATTTTTTGCTACTGCTTTGGATACTCCGGATACATATTCCAAAAGAGATGCAGATGCTGTATTAAGATCAACTCCGACTTTATTTACTGTTGCTTCAACAACACCTCCCAGAGCTTCAGATAACTGTTTCTGATTCATATCGTGCTGATACTGTCCAACTCCGATCGCTTTTGGCTCAATCTTTACTAATTCTGCTAGTGGATCTTGAACTCGTCTTGCGATGGATGTTGCACTTCTTTGTCCTACATCGAAGTTTGGAAATTCTTCTGTTGCCAATTTACTTGCAGAATATACGGATGCTCCTGCTTCATTTGTAATGACATACTGTACTGGCTCTTTAATCTCTTTTAACATATCAACGACAATCTGTTCGGATTCTCTGGATGCAGTTCCATTTCCGATAGAGATCAGGGTGATTCCGTATTTCTTAATAAGTCCTTTGACTACTTTCTTGGCTTCTTCCACTTTATTCTGAGGTGCTGTTGGATAAACGACTACTGTATCTAACACTTTCCCTGTTTCATCAACAACCGCTAACTTGCATCCTGTACGAAAAGCCGGATCCCATCCAAGAACTACCTGGCCTGCGATCGGTGGCTGCATCAGGAGCTGTGTTAAATTCTTTCCAAAAACTTTGATTGCTTCTGTACTTGCATTTTCAGTTAATTCGTTTCTGATATCACGTTCAATTGATGGTGCGATCAGACGTTTGTAACTGTCCTCGATGGCTGCAAATAGAGCTTTTGTTGTATTTGGATTCTTCTTTGTTACAATCTTTCTTGCTAGATATGATGCGATCTTTTGCATATCTGGCTCGATCTTTACCTGAAGGATTCCTTCTTTTTCCCCGCGATTAATCGCAAGAATACGATATCCTGCGATCTTCTTGATCGGTTCTTCAAAATCATAATACATCTCAAATACAGATGATTCATCTGGCTTCTTCGCTGTAGATGTGATCTTTCCATGATCCCATGTTGCCTTGCGGATCCATGTACGATATTCAGCATCATCTGCGATATGCTCTGCAATGATATCATTTGCACCTTTTAATGCATCTTCTACAGTCTTTACATCTTTTTCTTCATTGATAAATGCTTTGGCTTCTTTCTCTAATGGCTCATTTGTCATCTGAAGCAGGATCAGATTTGCTAATGGTTCTAATCCTTTTTCCTTTGCGATCATAGCTCTGGTACGTTTCTTCTGTTTGTATGGACGATATAAATCCTCTACTGCTACCAGTGTTTTGGCTTCTTCGATCTGCTTTGCCAGTTCCTTTGTAAGTTTTCCCTGTTCTTCGATATTCTTCTTGATCGCTTCTTTGCGGTCTTCTAAATTTCTTAAATATAATAATCTCTCATGAAAATTACGGAGTGTTTCATCATCTAATGATCCTGTCATTTCCTTTCGATATCTTGCAATAAATGGGATCGTATTGCCTTCATCGATCAATTTGATCGTTGTCTCTACCTGTCCTCGTCTGATTCCTAATTCTTCTTGTAAAATTTTAATAATATCCATGTCTTCACCTTATAAATCAATTTCTATTGTCTGTCCTTTTGGCACAAACTGACGGTATTTGACACCTGCCATGTCAAACATCTTCTTTGATGCTCTTGTCGCATCACTATCTGCGTATTTATCCTGCATATAGATAACTTCTTTCATACCACTCTGAATGATTGCTTTTGCACATTCATTACATGGGAATAATGTTACATAAACACGCGCACCATCAAGAGAACCACCACCATAATTTAAAATAGCATTTAATTCTGCGTGGCAAACATAAAAATATTTGGTATGAAGAGGATCTCCTTCTCTCTCCCATGGCATATCATCATCGTTACATCCTGTTGGCATTCCGTTATAACCGACAGATAAAATTTTATTATGATCATTCACAAGGCATGCTCCCACCTGTGTGTGATCGTCTTTACTTCTCTGGGCAGATAAAATGGCAATTCCCATAAAATACTGGTCCCATGAAATATAATCTTTACGTTTCATAATGTATATTCCTTTCTGAATCTATGTAGGTATATTTTGTCATGTTTCTGCCATATCGTCAACTTCTGATTTGTAATAGTGTTTCATGTATGAGATAGAAATAAGATAAGAATAAATATTTATATCATCTGTCTGAGAAAATCCCAGTTTACAGCCAATAACATTCTCCATACACACCCACTAGTGGTTTCGATTGCGTAAATTATTTGAATATTATAAAAAGGGTTATCTGTCTGAGTCGAGCGAGAGCGCGTCGCAGACAGATAACCCTTTTTATAATATTCCACCAATAACTTCCGTCATCAAACCAGCAAATTAAAATTTAAGCCTCAAATTCCTCATGTGCTGCATTCATTGCTTTCACCATGTCTTCCTGGTTTACTAACACAGTCACACGAATCTCAGATGTTGAGATCATTCGGATATTCACATCTGCTTTGTATAATGCATTAAACATACGAGCTGCCATTCCATAGTGATTTAATAATCCTTTTCCGATGATAGATACTTTGGCAACTTCCTTGCTTGCTTTGATTTCTTCATAATAGCTGTCTGGAAGGTAATCTTCTAATGCTTTTACTGCGATATCTAATTCTTCTTCTTTGACTGTGAAGGAGATATCTTTCTTGTCATTATGTCCTACTGACTGAAGGATCATATCTACATTTACATTTTTCTTTGCTAATACATTAAAAATCTTAAATGCCATACCTGGTGTATCTTCAATTCCCATAACTGCGATTCTTGCTGCATCGTCGTCTCCTGCCACACCGCTGATCTCATTCTGTTTTGATTTTACATTTTCTTTTACGACTGTTCCTTCTTCTGTTGTAAGACTTGATCTAACAACTAAAGCAACTCCGTGTTTCTTGGCAAGTTCTACAGAACGGTTGTGAAGTACCCCGGCTCCAAGTGTTGCCATCTCTAACATCTCATCGTATGTGATCTCATCTAATTTCTTAGCATTTGGTACTTTTCTTGGGTCTGCTGTGTAAACTCCGTCTACGTCTGTGTAGATCTCGCATGCGTCTGCATGTAGTGCTGCTGCAAGTGCTACAGCTGTTGTATCAGATCCACCACGTCCAAGTGTTGTGTAGTTATCGAACTGGTCAACTCCCTGGAATCCTGTAACGATAACGATCTTTCTCTGCTCTAATTCGTTCATGATACGATCTGTATCAATTCTCTTGATTCTTGCATTACTGTATACAGATGTTGTATGCATTGCTACCTGAAACGCATTTAAGGATACAGCTGGAACTCCAAGGGAATCCATTGCCATTGCCATTAAAGATACAGAAGTCTGTTCTCCTGTTGTTAATAACATATCCATTTCTCTTCTGGATGGATTTGGATTGATCTCTTTTGCCTTTGCAATCAGTTCATCTGTCATTTTACCCATTGCTGATAAAACTACGACAACGTCATTTCCCTTTTTATAGTCTTCAATACATCTTTTTGCTACGTTCATGATACGTTCTTTATTTCCTACAGAAGTACCACCAAATTTCTTAACTACTAGCATCTTGTGCCTCCTAAAATTATTTCTCTTATTTTTGTAATAACCGATTCATTAAATCATAAGCGTGGGAAATGACAAGTCCTGTCTTTCTCGCTGCTTCTTCGCTGTACTCTTCCTGACCTTCATAATCTTTTGTGCTGTCATAGATCATAAATGGTATCGGTTCTTTGGAATGGGTACGGATCGCAATTGGTGTCGGATGATCCGGTCCGATCAAAATTCTGAAATCCTCTCCAGCTTTCTCTAATTCTTCTTTGACAACCTTTACAACTTCCTTATCAAGATGTTCGATTGCTTTGATCTTATTCTCGAGACTTCCCTGATGCCCCATCTCATCAGGTGCCTCTACATGAATATAAGCGAAATCGTCATTTTTTTCAAGTAGTGCTTCGACTGCTGCCATTGCTTTTCCATGATAATTCGTGTCAAGACCACCATTTGCCCCCTCAACATCAAGATTTCTCATGTTCGCTCCGACTGCGATTCCTTTTAACAGATCAACTGCGGATACCATCGCTCCGTTCATTCCAGTCTTCTCTTTAAAATCATCCAGTGCCGGTTTCGTTCCTGCTCCCCAGAACCAGATGCTGTTTGCTTTGTTTAAACCTCTCTTGGCTCTTGCTTCATTGATCGGATGATGATCTAAGATATCAAAACTCTTCTTCATCATCTCTTTTAATTTCTCCTGTTTTGGGAGATACTGCCCGATCTTCTGTCCCAGAACATCATGTGGTGGTACAAGTTCAACCACTTCTCCATGATCCCAGATCGTTAAATGGCGATAGCTGACTCCAGGATAAAACTTATATTCATCATCTTCTAATTCTTTTCTCACAGCTTCAATCAGGATCGCTGCTTCTTCGGAAGTAATCTCTCCTGCACTGTGGTCGATGATCGTCTTATCTTCATAGTCTTCGTCTTCAGATACGGTTACAACGTTACATCGAAGTGCAATATCTGTATCTTTCATATCAACACCGATACTTAACGCTTCCAGTGGTGATCTTCCAGAATAGTAAACCTGTGGATCATAACCTAACATAGAAAGGTTCGCCACATCACTTCCTGCTGGTAAATTGGATGGTACGGTGTATGCAATTCCCTGTTCGGAAACTTTCGCCATCTCATCCATCACTGGTTTATCTGCTAACTGCAGTGGTGTCTTTCCACCTGCTGCTTCGATCGGCTCATCGGCCATTCCATCTCCTAAAACGATAACATATTTCATTCTGCCCTCCAAAAATGTGTCATGTATATTTATACATCTATTCCATTGCAATCACTTTTACATAAGATACATCTTCTATCTTCTCAACATCCTGGATCATTGCCGAGACATCCGTCTGGCTGTCTTCGATATCAACGCTGACTGTTAAAAGTCCCTTTCCATTGATCGGGATACTCTGATGAATTGTCAGGATGTTTACCTTATAAAGTGCAAAAATGTTAAGGATCGAGGCCATAACGCCCGGCTGGTCATCAACTTCGATCACAAATGTGATACTTCGGCCTTTCTTACCAGCATAAAATGGGAAGATATCATCCTTGTACTTGTAATAAGAGCTTCTGCTGATTCCAACCTTCTCTGTGGCTTCTAATACAGAAACTGCTTTCTTGGAATCTAACAGTTTCTGGACCTCTAAGACCTTTAATAACACTTCTGGAACTGCTTTCTTTTTAATTACATAATAGTTTGTTTCTTTCATGTTTCGTTCCTTTTGTTCTTCTGTGGTGTACAGTTGTCTTTGTGCAAAATACTACCACAGATATTTTTAGGATGCAATAGAAAATTGGGTTTTAAAATAAATACATTACTTAATTGGAAGTTTTTCTAAAGAATACACTGGTTCTGGTTTTGTGATATTACACTCGATCCATGCCTTATCTGATGCAAAAAAATCACGAAATTTTTCATAAATTTCTTTTTTGTACTGATGTTTGTCAATACCCATACAATACCCATTCATTCCAAGCTTGCTGATCAGATAACCCGTTCTTTTAAAGTATTTTTGCTGTGTGCATACAATAAATCTCTTATTTGGAAATGCTTCTTTGCAACGATAGATCGTTGAATAGGTATCAAGTCCTCCATCATCGATCAAAATATCTTCTTCGGCTACATTACGATTTGTCAAAAATATTTTTCCTGTCTTATTTTCTCTTGCTGCACCGGATAAGATGATCTTCGGTACTTTCTTTTCCTGATATAATCTTAATGCACCATTTAAGCGGTCTTCTAGTGCATACGATGGTTTCCCACTTTTGTATACAAGACACCCTGGCACGATCACATAGTCCACTTCTTTGATCTTCTCTGTATGATCTACAGAATATGTCTGGCATTTTGCCGTCTTTAATTGTACATTGCAATATATCGTAAATAGTAAACCTACGATTCCAAGTGATACTCCCATCGCAATCATTGCTTTCATTATTTTTCCTGCCATATCCTCACCCTTTTGTTTTTTTAATCTTATATGGTTTTTATTTAATTTTCTTCTTGTTTACGGTTATTGTTCCACGCAAGATAAGCATTCATAAATCCATCCAGATCCCCATCTAATACTGCACTCGGATTTCCACTTTCAAAATTTGTTCTGTGGTCTTTTACCATGGTGTATGGCTGCAGTACATAAGATCTGATCTGGTTGCCCCATCCGTTATCTCCAACATCTCCACGGATGTCTGATAGTTTCTCCAAATGCTGCTGCTGTTTTAACAGATATAACTTTGTCTTTAACATCTTCATCGCCTGATCTTTGTTCTTGTGCTGTGATCGCTCATTCTGGCACTGTACAACGATTCCTGTTGGTAAATGAGTAATACGGATTGCTGAATCTGTCTTATTGATATGCTGTCCACCAGCTCCACTCGCACGATATGTGTCGATTCGGATATCTTCATCTGCAATCTCAACTTCGATATCATCTTTAATATCTGGCATGACATCACAGGATGCAAATGATGTTTGTCGCTTTCCTGCTGCGTTGAATGGCGAAATTCGGACAAGACGGTGAACACCTTTCTCTGATCTCAAATATCCATAAGCATTCATCCCTGAAATCTTCACTGTGACAGATTTGATTCCTGCTTCATCTCCGTCAAGATAGTCTAAAACTTCCGTTCCATAACCTTTCTTGCATGCCCATCTTGTAAACATACGGTAAAGCATTCCTGCCCAGTCACAAGATTCTGTTCCACCTGCCCCGGCATGTAACGTAAGAATTGCATCGTCCTTATCATATTCACCGGTTAACAGCGTTGAAATGCGTAATTCTTCATATTTTGTCTCAAATTCATCCATCAATGCCGTTGCTTCTTCGATCAGATCTGTATCCTCATCTTCCTGTGCCATATCGATCAATGTCTCGATATCTTCGTATTTTGTTTTCAGATCATCATATTCTTCCACAACACTTTTTAAGCTTTTGACTTCTTTCATAACATTCTGGGATTCCTCGACATTATCCCAGAATCCTGGTTCTTCCATATTCAGTTCTAACTGATCGATTCTCTCTTTTTTTGCTTCTAACGCAAGGGAACCACTAAGATCTTCTAGTGGTTCCTGAAAAGAGTTTAATTTATATTGTAATTGTTCTGCTTCAATCATTTACAAACAACTCCTTATTTATTTCTTCCGCAGCAGTTCTTATATTTCTTACCACTTCCACATGGGCAAGGATCATTTCTGCCGATTTTAGCTCCTTTTCTAACATAAGGCTTCTTCTCAACTTCAGCATCTTTGTTTGTTCCTGTGATCTTTGGAGCTTCTTCTTTCTCAATCTTCTGCTCAACCTGTACATGGAACAATGCACCTGTTGTTTCTTCCTGAATTGCCTTTGTCATCTCATTGAACATCTCAAATCCAGCCATACGGTATTCAACAACTGGGTCTCTCTGTCCATATGCCTGAAGTCCGATTCCTTCACGTAACTGATCCATATCATCGATATGATCCATCCACTTGCGGTCGATAACTTTCAATAAGATGATACGCTCAATCTCACGAAGATCGAAATCTTCAAATTCTTTTTCTTTCTGTTCATATAATGCAACAGTTTCTTCCTGTAATCTTGCTACTAGATCATCAACTCTTCCAGAAGATTTCTCTGCATCTGTTAATACGATCTTATTTAAAGGAACAATTGGAAGCAACTCTGCATTCAGTGCTGCAAGATCCCATTCTTCTGGTGGAAGTTCATCACTGATCACCTGATATACATGGTTTGCAACTGTTTCTTTCATCATATTTAAAACAGATTCTTTCATGTCATCTCCATCAAGAACACGACGACGTTCTTTGTACATGACTTCTCTCTGTTCATTATTAACTCTATCATAGTCTAACAGATTCTTACGAATACCGAAGTTGTTATTCTCGATCTTCTTCTGTGCTTTTTCAATTGTCTTGCTGATCGTCTTATGCTGGATTTCTTCTCCTTCTGGAATTCCTAGTGCATTGTATATGCTGATCATTCTTTCAGATCCAAATAATCTCATCAGATCATCTTCCAGAGATAAATAGAACTTAGATTCACCTGGATCTCCCTGACGTCCGGCACGACCACGCAACTGATTATCGATACGTCTGGATTCATGACGTTCTGTACCAATGATCTTTAATCCACCAAGTTCAGCAACTCCATCTTCAAGCACGATGTCAGTACCACGACCAGCCATGTTTGTAGCGATCGTTACAGCACCGATCTCACCTGCATGAGAAATGATCTCTGCTTCTTTTTCATGGAATTTCGCATTCAATACGTTATGTTTGATGCCACGTTTCTTAAGCATTGCGCTTAATTCTTCGGACATCTCAATTGTGATCGTACCAACTAAGACTGGCTGTCCTTTTTCATGTGATTTGATGATGTCTTCGACAACAGCATTCATCTTCTCACGTTTTGTCTTATAAATCGCATCGTCATGATCGATTCTCTGGACAGGTTTGTTTGTTGGAATTACAACAACGTCCATTCCGTAAATTTCACGGAATTCCTGTTCTTCTGTAAGCGCAGTACCTGTCATACCTGCTTTCTTATCATATTTATTGAAGAAGTTCTGGAATGTGATCGTTGCAAGAGTCTTGGATTCTCTCTTAACTTTTACATTTTCCTTCGCTTCGATTGCCTGATGCAGGCCGTCTGAATAACGTCTACCTGGCATGATACGTCCTGTAAATTCATCGACGATCAGTACTTCATCATCTTTTA
>OLHE01001915.1_pt1 | contig 12830 bp, 7 predicted proteins | sample 1605821 | NCBI WGS metagenome assembly OLHE01 (sample SAMN03283250) | human gut metagenome | biome: human-associated habitat; material: feces | host: Homo sapiens | place: USA | collected 2013
CGTGACGAGCCTCGTCGCGGACCATTTCGTGCACGGTATCGTGAATGGCGTCGAGGCCGTTCTTCTTTGCGCAGGTGGCGAGCTCGGTCTTGCCGTTGCATGCGCCGAATTCGCACTCAACGCGCCATGCGAGGTTCTCTTTCGTCGAGGCCTTCATGTTGGGCTCGAGCTCTTCGCCAAGCAGCTCCGCGAACTTCGCGGCGTGCTCCGCCTCTTCAAAGGCGGCCTTTTCCCAGTACAAACCAATCTCGGGATAGCCCTCGCGATGCGCGATGCGAGCCATGCACAGATACATGCCCACCTCGGAGCACTCTCCGTTGAAATTCGCCTTCAGCTGATCGAGGATGAACTTCTTGTCCTCGTCGGAGATGGCCTCGTTGTCCTTCACGGTTTTGGCGTAGATGCCATATTCGTGCTCAGCGGCGAGCGTCTGCTCACCTTCGAGCTTCTTGAACGCGCTTGCCGGAGCGTGGCATACGGGGCATTCCGCGGGAGGCTCGGCGCCTTCGTAGATGTAACCGCATACACTGCAGACCCATTTGGTTTCCATATTCATTACCCCTTTACTTTGTGGTTCCTGCGGCGTTGCCGCCGCGGCTTGTATATTTTCACTGCCGTGTTCATTTGCGTACACGGGCTCGAAATCTTCGGCGCCGTGTTTGCAAATTGGGCAGATGAAATCGGATGGAAGGTTTTCGCCTTCGTAGATGTAACCGCAAATCGTGCACTTCCATGCGACGATTTCGCCAACATTGGCTGCCGCGCGGGACGCGCTCGCCGCAGCTCCCGTCTTTCTTGTGACGTTGCGGTAGTAGTCGTAGGTGATGGGCGCCTTATCGGAAAGGCGGCGCGCCTCGACGACTTCGCCCACATACATCACATGGCTTCCCATGTCGATGCTCTCGACGACGCGGCAATCGAAAAACGCGATGGCACTTTTCTCGAAAACGAGGCCGCTTTCGGTGCGCGATGGGTTCGCTCCGGGAATGGAAACGTCGTCGCTCGCGACGAATTTCTCGATGTCGTGCCCGCTTTTCATGCCGAAATGATCAAAATACTCGAGCGGCGTGGATTCGTCGAGCACCGAGACGCAGAACCGATTTGAAGCGGCGATCGTCTCTTGCGTGCACGAGCCCTTGATGCATGCGACGCTTACCTGCCGAGGCTTTGATGCTGCCTGGATGGCGGTGTTCACGATGCAGGCATTGTCGCGGCCATCGGCTTGCGAAGCGAGCAAGAACAGCCCATAGCTGAAAGCGTGAAACGCCTTGGTGTCAACGGAATCGCTCATTATTCCTGCCTTTCTTGGGCGCATGCGGAGCATAATCCGCAGAAGAGCAGCTCATAGCCCGTGATGGTGAAACCGGGCGCGGTCGCCTTGTCCAATGACTCCGTGACGCTGCCTGGTAAGTCAACCTCGACGTCGTCGACGCGGCCGCATTTCGCGCATACCACGTGGTAGTGGGGGCGCAGGGTGTCGTCGAAATGATCGGCGCCGCTGCTTACGCGCACTTTGAGCGCTTGGCCATTGTCGGACATTTTATTGAGGTTGCGATATACCGTAGCCCTGCTGATAGAAGGGTATTCGTCCTTCATGGACTGATACACTTCGTCGGCGGTGGGGTGGCTGCCATGGAGTTTGGCGAGTTGCCCCGCGATGATTTTTTGCTGAACGGTGTTGCGCTGCGCCATGGTGACCTCCTCTCGGTACGCCTAATACTATATGCCAATTGATATCAAATATCAATAAGAATTTTTGCTTGATGTCGAAACCGCGCAGGAATGCAGGCTCGCAGGCCCCTTTTTTTGAAATGGGGTACTATCGATGCTTTCAAGTTATCTATGTATGGAGGAAGTCATGCGCACCGCCGCATCTCGTTTGCCAAAGGGCTTTTCGCTTGAGGAGCGTCTTGCCGCATGCGCGAGTAATGTCGAATCGCACCCAAAGGATCGTGCGGGCCAGTGGCGCTGTTGGGCGCCCTTGGGCGAACGGCGCGGCGATCCCTATGCCGCTGTTGTGCTCGATTTGGGTTGCGGCAAGGGCGAATATACGGTCGAATGCGCCGCTGCGCGCCCCGATGTGTTGTTTGTGGGGCTCGACGTCGATGGCGTATGCGTGATGCGCGCGGCAGAACGCGCCATTGCGCAAGGTGTGTCGAACGCCGTGTTCGTGCTGCACGACGACTCCGATTTGTCGGAAACGTTTGGCGAGGGCGAGCTTTCCGCAATGCTGCTGAATTTCCCCACGCCGTTTCCGAAAAAGAAGAAGGCGCACTATCGGCTCACGCATTTCGAGCGACTTATGTCGTATCGTCCGCTGTTGGCGCCGGGCGCATTCGTTCGGTTGCGCACCGACAGCATGCCGCTGCGTGATTTCTCGCTCACTCAGCTCAAGATCGCGGGCTATGACGTACAGTGGAACACCGACGATGTACGAGGGATGTTTCCCAACGAGCCGTGGAGCGGATACGAGCATAAGCTCGTGGCGCAGGGCGCGCCCGTATGCGGGTTTGCGGCGGTGCCGGGGCCTGCGCCGGAAAACCCGCAGCAAACCGCGCCACTCTCGCTTGTGAGCTATTTGCCCGAAGATATCGAAGACCTCGCGTACGTGCCCCATGGTATGCAGGGGTGCGTCGAGAACATGAAGGGCCGACGCGCGAATCGTCGTGCGAAGGGTCTTTCGGAATGGACGCGTCCGATTATTTAGTGCGGTGGGGCCCTCGTCGCATGGGCATTTATCGAGAATTGCGCGCTGTCACCCTCGCGCTGGTATACTTTCCCTGCTAAAACGCAACCGATTCGAAGAAGGTTTTTATGACCGCGAAAGCGTTGATTCTTGCTGCGGGCGCTGGAACCCGCATGAAATCCGACAAGCCTAAGGTTGTCCACGAGGTACTCGGCAAGCCGCTCGTGCGCTGGGTCGTCGAAGCCGCCCATGACGCCGGCATCGAAGATGTGGTCACCGTGCTCGGACATATGTCCGAAAAGGTTGCTCCTCTTGTTGAGGGCGATACGAAAATCGCCATTCAAACCCAGCAGCTCGGCACGGGCGACGCCGTGAACGCCGGTCGTGAGGCATTCACGCAGGCCGACGGCTCGATCGCCGAGGGTTCGCTCGTGGTTCTTTCGGGCGATTGCCCGCTTATCACTCCTGAAACCATTCAGGCCCTTATCGCCAAGCGCGAAGAGACGGGCGCGGCCGTGGTCGTGCTCACCATGCATATGGACGACCCGTTTGGGTATGGCCGCATCGTTCGCGAAGGTGAAGCTGTGGTCCGCATCGTTGAGCAGAAAGACGCCAACGAGCAAGAAGCCGCTATCACGGAATGCAACTCGGGCTTCTACTGCTTCGATGCGCCGGCGCTTTTCGATGCGCTTTCGCGCGTTTCGAACGACAACGCTCAGGGCGAGTACTACCTTACCGACGTGCTGGAAATTTGCCGAAACGACGGCCGCGAGGTGCTTGCGCTTCAAACCGCCGACGCCGAAGAGGCTATGGGCGTGAACTCTCGTGTGCAGCTCGCCCAGGCTACGCGTGCCATGCAGCATCGCATCAACAATCGCCACATGATGGCCGGCGTAACCATGTGGGATCCCGAAAGCACGTTCATCGGCCCCGATGTCGAAATTGCGCAAGACGTGGAGCTGTGGCCGCAAACCTACCTGCTTGGCGCGACCAAGGTTGGTTCGCACAGCGTCATTGGCCCGAACACGCGCCTAACCGACACGCAGGTTGGCTGCGGCGCTCGCGTCGACGAAACGGTCGCCATCGAAGCGCGCATCGACGATGCTGCCGAATGCGGCCCGCGTGCGTACCTGCGTCCTGGTACCCACCTGTGCGAAGGCGCCAAGGCTGGCACGCATGTCGAAATCAAGAAGTCGACCATTGGCAAGGGCTCGAAGGTACCGCATCTTTCCTACATTGGCGACACCACGATGGGCGAGAACGTCAACATCGGCGCCGGTTCAATCACTTGCAACTATGACGGCGTGAACAAGAACCACACCGAAATCGGCGACAATGTGTTCGTGGGCAGCGACACTATGATGGTGGCCCCTGTGAACATCGGCGCGGGTGCGATCATCGGCGCCTCTTCGTGCATCACGCGCGACGTGGCTCCCGATGCGCTGGCGCTCGAGCGCGCCGATCAACGCGAAATCGAAGGCTGGGCCGCCAAACATATGGCGAAACTCAAGGCCAAGAAGGAAGCTGCGAAGTAGACGTTTTCCAATGGCGGCAGTTTTGACCAGCCCGCTTGCGTTTATGGTCAAAACTCGCGCCATTTGCAACATTGAAGGCGGCCCTGCGCATCCGGGGCCGCTTTTTTTCGCGCGAACTTCTGCAGAGCTGCGGTTTTCCCGGCAAATTGCCAAGGAAAACTTTCCCAGAGAGCAGCTTGGGGTAGGGTATTTTTCCAATGGTGGCGATTTCGACCAGCATATGCGGCTAACTTGGTCAAAACTCGCGCCATTGGAAAACGCTTCTGCCCGGCCTCGCCTCTGGCCTCGCTTCTAGCTCCGTTTCCCTTCTTGTTTATCTGACCAGAATCTTTTGTGTTTGCGGTTCTCTTCCTGCGACGGCGTGGGTACAATCAGGAACAGCATGCATTGCGCCTGTGGAAGGGGCGCAGAATCGAAAAATTGCGAAGGAGCACGCGCATGACCGAGATGACAAAGAGCATGGCCGTCTTCACGGGTTCGGTAAACCCGAGTCTGGCCGATCAGGTTGCAACTGAGCTGGGAACCACGCTTGGCAACGTGAAGCTCGAGAAGTTTGCCAATGGCGAGATTTACGCTCGTTACCTCGACTCGGTGCGCGGCGCCGACGTCTTTATTATTCAGTCTATCGCCGGCGAGCACATCAACGATGCGCTCATGGAAATGCTCATCATGATTGATGCGGCCAAGCGTGCAAGCGCCCGCACCATCTCTGCTGTCGTCACGCACTACGGCTACTCCCGCCAGGAGCGCAAGGCCGCCCCGCGCGAGCCCATCACGGCAAAGCTCGTAGCCGACCTTATTACCGTCGCCGGCGCCGATGACATCATCACGATCGATCTGCATCAGGACGCAATTCAGGGTTTCTTCGACATTCCGGTGAACCATATGACCGCCATGCCGATTTTCGTGGATTATTTCAAGAACAAGGGCATCGATCCCGAAGAAATGTGCGTCGTATCTCCCGATGTGGGTCGCGCGAAGGCCGCTAAGAAGTTCCAGGGCCAGCTCGGTTGCGATATCGCGATCATGCACAAAGACCGTCCGAAGCACAACCAGGCTGAAATCACCGCGCTTATCGGCGACGTTACCGGCAAGGTCTGCATCCTGAACGACGACATGATCGACACGGGCGGGTCTCTGGTCGCGGCGGCCGAAACCCTTATGTCCAAGGGCGCCAAGAAGGTGTACGCGTGCGCAACGCACGGCCTGTTCAGCGGCCCGGCATATGATCGCATCCAGAATTCCTGCATCGAGGAAGTCGTCGTGACTAACGCCGTCCCCGTGCCGCTCGATCGCCAAACCGGCAAGATTCGCGTGCTCTCGGTTGCTCCTCTTCTGGCGCGCACCATTCAGAGCGTGTACAGCAACGGCTCTGTGAGCAAGCTGTTCAACAAGTAGCGAGAAACATTCATGCATATTATTTGCGGCCTGGGCAATCCAGGCGAAGAATACGAGCATACGCGGCATAACGCCGGCTTCGATTCGGTCGACGCGTTGGCCGAAGAACTGCGCGTGAACTACTGGAAGAACGAATGCGGCGCTCTTACGGCGAAAACGACGTACAAGGGCGAAGATTTGCTTCTGGTAAAGCCTCAGGGCTTCATGAATACCTCGGGCGGCCCTTTGAAGAAGGTATGCCAGGCGTATAGCGCCACGGCCGATGACGTTATCGTGATTCACGACGAGCTCGATATCGACCCGGGCACGATTCGCGTGAAACATGGCGGCGGTCTTGCAGGCCACAATGGCTTAAAATCGATTGCCGATAAGCTGCAGACGAAAGATTGGACGCGCATTCGCGTGGGCATTGGACGCCCGCCGGGACGCATGCCAGTGGTCGATTGGGTACTTGGCCGTCCCAAAAAGGAGGGGTGGGACGATTTCGTGCAGGGCACGCACCTCGCGAGCGAGGCGGCGCTGTTCTATCTCGAGAGCGGCCTGGAGAAAACCCAGCAGCGATTCAACTAATGCAAGAAAGGACGGCTTTGATGCCGTCCTTTTTATTTGCCGGTGAAATTACGGTCGTTTTTTTGCTGGGTGCTTTCTGCGTTGCGTTTTTTCTTTTCGGAATAAGACGGCAAGCATCGTTCGGTTTTTGAACGAGACATTCTGCGGGCGCATCGCCGCCGCCATGTGCCGTCAAGTGTGCGACAATGTTCGATGGAAAAGAAACTACGCGAAAGCAGCGTGCACATTATGACAGCCCAATTCAAGCTCATGCCGGCAGACCCGGCGCTTGTATCGTCTATTCAGCAAGAACTTGGCCTACCGCATTTCGCGGCGCGAACCATGGTTGCCCATGGCGTGAATTCGCTCGAAGAGGCGCGTGCATTCCTTGCGCCCGACATCGAGCGCGATTGGCTCAACCCCTACACGATTCCGCAGCTTGGTGCGGCGGTCGATCGTCTGGAGCGTGCGGTGCGCGATGACGAACGCATTGTGGTATTCGGCGATTTCGACCTCGACGGCATCTCTGCCACTACGGTGCTCACGCGTGGCCTACAATTTCTCGGGGCCAATGCCGCGCCCCTCATTCCGAAGCGTTTTGAAGAAGGCTACGGCATAACGCCGCCTGCTTTCGAGCGCGCGAAGGCGTTCAAACCCGATTTGATCGTGACGGTTGACTGCGGTATCGCTAGCGGGGATATCGCTCCAACAGTTTTGGCCGAAGGCATCGACTTGGTAGTGACCGACCACCACGAGCCGGGCGATTTGGTTCCTGAAGGCGTTGTTGTATGTGACCCGAAGTGCGACCCAGAATGCGAAAGCGGCATTTTGGCCGGTGTGGGCGTTGCACTGAAGATCATCCAGGCTCTGGGCGCCCGCTTTGGAAAGCCCCATCTGTGGCGTGAATACACCGATTTTGCGACGTTGGGAACCATCGCCGACCTTATGCCCGTGCGCGACGAGAACCGTGCGCTCGTTGCCGACGGCCTGGAGCGCATGAACAAATATCCTCGTCCATGCATCCAGGCGCTTATTGACGTGTGTCACGCGGGCGACAAGCAAATAACCTCGACGGGGCTGTCGTTCTCGCTCATTCCGCGCTTGAATGCCGCAGGCCGCATGGGTGATGCCGATTTGGCGCTCGATTTGCTGATGGCCGACGATTTCGAAGAGGCGCAGGGCCTTGCCGCCGAGCTCGATAAGGTAAACGATAAGCGCCGCCGCGTCGAGCAAAATCTTGCGCAATGCGCCGAAGAAGCGGCTGCGAAAATCTACCACGGCCAGCGCGCGCTCGTGGTTGGCGGCGAAGGCTGGCACGAGGGCGTGAAGGGCATTGTCGCCTCGCGTTTGGTGAATGAATACGGCGTGCCGACGATTCTGTTCACCATCGATGGCGACGAAGCGCGCGGCTCGGGTCGAAGCGTGGGCAGCGTGAATTTGTTTAAGGCCATAGAGTCGTGTTCCGATTTGCTCACTCGCTTTGGTGGCCACGGGGGTGCTGTGGGCATTACGCTTCCTGCGGCGAAGCTCGATGAATTCTCGCACCGTTTGCGCGAATACATGGATACGCTTCCCGAAGACAGCTTCCATCCTCAAATTGAGGTCGAGGCGCAGGTCGGGCTGGGGGAGCTTACGCTGCAGAACGTCCAGGCGCTCTCGCGGTTGGCGCCTTTCGGCCGTACGAACCCCACGCCGCGTTTTTTGGCGCGCAACGTGCGCCTGCTTTCCCGTCATGCCGTGGGCGTCGAGAAAAACCACCTGTCGTGTCAAATGGTCGATGGCGCAGCCAAGGTTGGCGCCATCATGTTCCATTGCGGCAAAATCGAGTCGCTCATGTCGTGCAATACTGTGGTCGATGCGGCGTTCCAGGTGCAAATTGACGAGTGGAAGGGCCGCCGATCGGTGAAGTGCCTGCTCGACGAGGTGGAGCCTGCCACGCCGTGCCCCGGCTTGCGCGCGTGCTTGCCGACCGAAGACCTCGATTTCGTGGGCGAGCTCTATGAAGATTCCGGCATTTTGTCCAGCTGCGACGACGAAGCGAAGCGCATTGCCGAAGAGCGCCGTGAACAATGGCGCGAGTTTGCATCTGAGAACCCCGACGGTTTGACCGATGCCCTGGTCGCGCACGCGATCGGCGACGCTTCGAACCTGCATGATGCGCAAAGGCGCGCGCTCGATATGCTCGCGCGGGGCGAAAGCGCGTTCGTGGTTATGGGCACCGGGCGTGGCAAGTCGCTCATATTCCAAATTCACGCTGCACGCGAGGCGCTGCTCAATGGCGGGGCGAGCGTGTTCGTGTATCCATTGCGTGCGCTTATCGCCGACCAGGCGTGCCATGCGGCGTGCTTGTTCGAAAGCTTCGGGCTGTCTGCCGCGAGTCTTACGGGTGAAAGCTCTTCCGATGAACGTGCGGAAGTGTACGCGGGCTTGGCATCGGGTGCTATCGATGTGGTGCTTACCACGCCCGAATACCTTGCCTTCCATGCAGATGAGATTGCATCGTGCGGCCGCGTGCGATTCCTCGCGGTTGATGAAGCGCACCACTTAGCCGACGGTGGCGGCCGTCGCCGCGATGCATATGCCCAGCTGGGTGAGCTCGCGCGTCGTTTGGGGGTGAAAACGGTGCTCGCCGCTACGGCAACGGCATCGTCGCAGGTGGCGAATCAGGTTCGTGAAGGCCTAGGGGTGCAAGGCTTTGTGGGCGATGCCCATGTGCGCGATAACTTGCTGCTTGATGACCATCGTAATGCACGCGACAAAGAAACGTATTTGGCGAATATCGTCGCGACGGGCGAGAAGACCATCGTGTATGTGAACTCGCGCACCATGTCGGTCGACATCGCGCGCGTACTTCGCGCGCTCGCACCTCATGTCGCCATGCAAATCGGCTTCTACAACGCTGGGCTTTCGCGTGAAGAGCGCGCCCGCATCGAAAAGCTGTTCCGCGACGACGTGCTCCGCGTGCTCGTGTGCACGTCGGCGTTTGGCGAGGGTGTCAATATTCCCGATGTGCGCCATGTGGTGCTGTACGCAATGCCGTTCTCCGATGCCGAATTCAACCAGATGAGCGGCCGTGCCGGTCGCGATGGCAAGCCTGCGACCATCCACCTTGCGTTCGGTAAGCGCGACGTGTACTACAACGATCGCATTCTGGCCCAGTTCGCGCCCGATTACGATCGCATGGGGCTTATCTACCGAGGCCTCCGGGCCTTTTCGCGCCAGGCCGCGGGAGGCCACGGAAATGGTGCGGCTGATGAATCGGGCTTCTTCACCCTGTCGAACGAAGACCTTATTGCCGCCTGCCCGCCGACCGACATGCGCTTTACGCTCATGCCCGGTGCGGCGTCGTTTGCGCTCTCGGCGTTTTCCGAGCTTGGGCTGGTCGATGTGCGAACCGAATGCTCGCACGATGGCTCCTCGGTTCGCCGGGTTCGGCTTCGCGAAGTGCAAGGCAAGGTGAACCTTGACGACAGCGTGCTGTATTGCGAGGGCCGCGCTGAAGCGGAAGAATTCAAACGATTCTCCGATTGGATTCTGAATGCCACGCCCGAAGAGCTGCGTGCGCGTATTGTTCGCCCCATCATGCCCGATGGAAATAGCGAGGAAGGGAATAGCTATGACCGATGAAGCCACCGAGCGTCAAACGGCGCTTCCCATAGAATCTGAATTGGCCGAGGCCATTGGCGCGCTTTCCGCCGACGCATTCGAAGGGGGCATCGCGCCTTCGCCCGAGGCGGGTGCTACGGTAACGCCCGAGTCGCGTTTCGCGGTGCTCGTGGAGAAAACGAGCTATCTCGACGACGCTGCGGCTGAAAAGCTCAAGCGCGCCTACGAATACGCAAGCACGGCGCACAAGGGCGTGAAACGTAAGAGCGGCGAGCCTTATATCATCCATCCTATCGAGGTCGCGCTCATTCTGTCCGATTTGCGCATGGATGTCGACACGCTGTGCGCTGCCCTTCTTCATGACACAATCGAAGACACTGACACCACGGCCGTGGCCCTTGAAGAGCAGTTCGGCGCGCAAGTGTCGCAGCTTGTGCAGGGAGTCACGAAAATCACGCGCATCGAAGTCGAGAGCCTCACCGATGAGCAGGCGGCGACTATGCGCAAGATGTTCGTTGCCATGAGCAAAGACATTCGCGTGATTGTTATCAAGCTCGCCGACCGCCTGCACAATATGCGCACCTTGAGCGCGTTGAAGGAAGATCGACGCATCTTCAAGTCGCGCGAGACGCTTGAAATTTATGCGCCTATCGCGCATCGGTTGGGTATTGGCTCCATCAAGTGGGAGCTTGAAGACCTCGCGTTTTATTACCTTGAGCCTGCGAAGTTCAAGCAAATCAGCCGCCTGGTCGCCGAGAGCCGCAACGAGCGCGAGACGTATTTGGCTTCCGTTATCGAAACGCTCAATACCGAGCTGGCGCGCGTGGGCATCGCTGACGCGCATATCGCCGGCCGCCCGAAGCACCTGTATTCCATCTATCAGAAGATGACGAAGCGCGGCAAGGGCTTTTCCGAGATTTACGACCTCATCGCGGTGCGCGTTATCGTGAAAACGGTGGGCGACTGCTATTCGGTTTTGGGCGCCGTGCATACGCTGTGGCACCCCATGCCAGGTCGCTTCAAGGACTATATCGCCATGCCGAAGCTCAATATGTACCAGAGCCTGCATACCACGGTCATCGGTCCCGCTGCTCGTCCACTCGAAGTGCAAATTCGTACCGAAGAAATGCACCGCATGAGCGAATACGGCGTCGCTGCGCACTGGCGCTATAAGGAAAAAGGCTCGAAGGCCGATGCCGCGTTCGATCGTCAAATCGCCTGGTTGCGCCAGATGGTCGACTGGCAGGAAGAAACGAAAGACTCGCGCGAATTCCTCAACGAGCTCAAGGTCGATCTTGCGCGGCGCATCAAGGCGGAAAACGCCATCATCCCGAACGACGGCGCGCGCCGCGTGACCGTCATCCGCCATGCGCACAATATGAACGCCTACGCGCAGAACGCGCTGCTCAAGGAGCTTGAGGAGCCGCCGCACTTCGCGTTCTTCATCCTGACCTCAGAAAAGCCGGACGCGCTTTTGCAGACCGTGCGCAGCCGCTGCACGCGCTTCGCGCTCGAGCCGTCCGGGGAGGAGCAGGCCGTCTCCGACGACGAGGCGACCCGGCTGCTTGCACCCTATCTGACCGCCGTCGCCGGAAAGCGCGAGGGCAGCATGATGCTCGCGGCGCTCGGCATGGTGCTGGTCTCCGGCGCGCTGGACGGCAGCGGGCTGAATGACGGCGCGATGAACGGCATCGCGCTCGCGCTGGGCTCGGCCGTCCTCTACGCGCTCATCACTGCTGTCAACCGCAAATATCTCGGCCCTGTCGACGCCTATGACAAGACCATCGTCCAGCTCGGCGCGGCCGGGCTGGTGCTCGTGCCGTATCTGCTGCTGACGGGCGGCTTCGCAAGCAATGCTACGACCGCGCTCGCCTACATCCTGCTCGGCACGTTCGCGACCTGCATCTCCACGACCGGCCTTGCCGAAATCCTGTCGAAAAAGCTCTCGCGCCTGCTCGGCGGTCACAGACTCGCCCTCATCGGCGTGCTGACGCTCGTCGCCTGCCTGTCGCAGAACCTCATCCCCGTGCACATCGCCTACATTCCCATTCTCGTGCCGCCGCTGCTCGGCATGATGAACCGCATGAAGCTCGACCGACGCGCGGTCGCGTGCGCACTCGCCTTCGGCCACAAGGTCCCCTATATCACTATTCCGTTCGGTTTCGGCCTGATCTTTCAGCGCGTGATCGCGGATAACCTCACGGAAAACGGCCTTTCGGTCACGGTACGCGACGTTACCGCCGCGAACTGGAGCATCGGCATCGCCATGCTGCTCGGTCTGCTCGCCGCAGTGTTCGTACTCTACCGCAGGCCGCGCGAATATTACGATCTGGAAGCCGACACCTCGGCCTCTGAGGAAATCTCAGAAAAGCTCGAATACCGCCACTATGTCATGCTCGGCGCGGCCATCGTCGTCGCGGTCGTGCAGGTCATCAGTCAGGATCTCGCACTGTCCGCACTGTGCGGTCTGGTCGTGATCGTCGTGTTCCGCGCGATCAAATGGAATGAAATCGACGCGCAGGTCGAGGGCGGCATCCGTCTGATGGGTCAGATCGCCATCATCATGCTCGTCGCAGGCGGCTACGCTTCGGTCATCAAGGCGACCGGCGGCATTGACGCCCTCGTGAACGCCGGCATTTCCGCCATCGGCGGCAGCAGGCCGGTCGCAGCCGTCGTCATCACGCTCATCGGTCTGCTCGTCACGATGGGCATCGGCACGGTTATGGCGGCGCGGAAGATCGTCATGGTCATCACGGGCGCGGACAAGGCCGACATTCTCCACAAGGTCTTCTTCGGACCGGTCATGCCGGAGGTTCCGGGCTCGATTTTGCAGTTCCACCACGATGTGACGCTTATCTGCGATGAGGCGGCGGCTGCCAGAATGCCGCAGTGAGGGACGCTATGCAGTATTTGGGCATTGAATATTCGATCAAAAACCTGCCCGCGCTCGATGCGGACTTCATTCCGTTCGGCGTGTGGGCAAAGGCGTATCTGAACGGCGCATCGTGCCCGTTCAAAATTGCGGTCGAGCGCGAAAACGGCCTTGTCTCCGTGTT
>OLHE01001925.1_pt1 | contig 12788 bp, 8 predicted proteins | sample 1605821 | NCBI WGS metagenome assembly OLHE01 (sample SAMN03283250) | human gut metagenome | biome: human-associated habitat; material: feces | host: Homo sapiens | place: USA | collected 2013
TTTCCGTACACGTTCACCTTTGAAACGCTGCCGCTGTAACGCACGGCCTGCGGCACACCCTACTTTTTGCATTTCAGGCTGCAGCTCGGAGGTGTTCTTTCGCGCCCTGTCTCCGTCCCGGCTTACACCAGACGCCAGGCTCTCTGTGCGGATATGGAGCGGTACTTTTCCTCTTCAACGCTTTTGATGGTTAAAGAATAGCACGGTTGAGGGGTGGTGTCAAGATGGTATTACAAAAAGTTTGCGTGAACTGCAGGGTGGCAGAGCCCCTCCGGCACCTTGCCCTGCAGCCGGTCAAAGATCCAACACCTTCGTCAACTTGCACAAGTTTTAGCCGTCTTGCAATTTTTGCAAGGTTTTGAAATCATTCTTGCAGTTTTTTGCAGTGCAAAATTCCATACCGCGGAACAGATTTCCATATACAGAATTGTGCCGCGCATGGCCGTTCCGCACTGCGGAATCGGGAATCTGCGATAGCCGCGCCGCTATTTAGGCAACTGCCGCAATGGTCAAACCCGCTCCGGCATGATACACTGAGGATGACAAAATTCGTTTGCTCCGCGGTACCTCTACCCTCTGCCGGGAGCACCCACCCACAAGCTGCAGGCCCCGCCTGCAAGGAGGAAAACCATGGCAAAAAACGCAATCGTTGGTCAGTCCGGCGGCCCCACCTCGGTCATCAACGCAAGCCTGGCCGGCGTGTATGAGAGCTGCAAGCGCCGCGGCGCAGGCAAGGTCTACGGCATGCTGCACGGCGTAGCCGGTCTGCTGGAGCGCCGCACCTGCGCGCTGGACGACAAGCTGAAAACCGCGCTGGACATTGAGCTTTTGAAGCGCACCCCGTCCAGCTATCTGGGTTCCTGCCGCTATAAGCTGCCCGACTGGCACACCGCCGAGGGCGAGAGAGTCTACATCCGGCTGTTCGAGATTTTGAAGGAGCTGGACATCGGCTACTTCTTCTACATCGGCGGCAATGACTCGATGGACACCATCGGCAAGCTGGCTGACTATGGCGCACACATCGGCAGCGACATCCGCTTTATGGGCGTGCCCAAGACCATCGACAATGACCTGATGGTCACCGACCACACCCCCGGCTACGGCAGTGCGGCCAAGTACATCGGCGTTGTGATGAAGGAGATCATCCGCGACGCGACGGTCTACGGCACGAAGTACGTGACCATCGTCGAGATCATGGGCCGCAATGCGGGCTGGCTGACCGCCGCCGCGGCGCTGGCGAAAGCCGAGGACTGCGAGGGCGTGGACATGATCTGCCTGCCCGAGGTTCCGTTCAATGTGGATCACTTCGTCGAGAAGGTCGAGCGGATGCAGAAGGAGAAGCCGTCCATCGTCATCGCCGTGTCCGAGGGCGTCAAGCTCGAGGATGGCCGCTACGTCTGCGAGCTGGCCGACGATGTCCACGCGGTGGATGCGTTCGGCCACAAGGCTCTGACCGGCACGGCGCGCTTCCTGGCAAACACCGTTGCACGCCGTCTGGACACCAAGACCCGCTGCATCGAGCTTTCGACGCTGCAGCGCTGCGCGGGCCATCTGACGAGCCGCACCGACATCACCGAGGCGTATCAGGTCGGCGGTGCCGCTGCCAAGGCCGCGTTTGAGGGCCACACCGGCGAGATGGTCGCGTTGGACCGCATCTCCAATGCGCCGTACCAGTGCGGCACGAGCCTGCACCCGATCAGCGAGGTCGCAAACCTCGAAAAGAAAGTCCCGCTGGAGTGGGTCAACGCCGACCACACCGCCATGACCGACGAGTTCCTGGCCTACGCCCTGCCCCTCGTTCAGGCCGAGCTGACCCCCATCTACGTCGAGGGTCTGCCGCACCATATTTATCTGCCCGAGGCTTGATGGGGCGCGGTGTTCCTTTCTTATAAGAAAGGAACCGAAAGAATTTTAGAACAATAAAACAAAAGCGCTGCGGTAACGAGAGTCATCTCCCGTAACCGCAGCGTTTTTTAGCCTCCCTTGTCAAAGGGAGGTGGCCGAGCCCCGGCGAGGCCGGATGGATTCCCGCGGCCTCACGGAGGGCACCACTTATACGCGGAGAGATTCCTGCACTTCCCTATCAATGGCAGTACATACCCCTTCAAAATTCTTCATCACATCGTTGTTGGCAAACCGCAGCACCCGCAAATCATATTTTTGCAGGAACTCCGTGCGCGTCTGGTCGTCAGCAATGCCCTTCTCCTCGTAATGCTGCGACCCATCCAATTCTACCACCAGCTTGGCTGCGGCGCAGTAAAAGTCCACCACATAGCTGCCGATGACCTTTTGCCGCAAAAAGCGGATCGGGTACTCCCGCAGGAAATCGTACCAGAGATGACGTTCCTCCCTGGTCATATCCTTGCGGAGCTTTCGCGCTATCGGGGTCAGCGCTTTGTTGTGCTTGCCGTTCATACAGGCAGTTACTCCTCCTGGTTTCTCACCGGGCAAACGGGCTGGAATCCCTCCGCCTCGCTGCGCTCGGCACCTCCCTTTGACAAGGGAGGCTTTTTTAATAGAACCCAAAGCTCGGCAGGGCATTCAGGGCGTCAGCCCACCAGGCGGGAATGGGCAGGCCGGAGAGCGCCGGATAATAGAGCACAAACAGGACGAGCGCCACCACGCAGAGGCCCGCGGCGATCTTTTTCGCCCAGTCTACGTGCTTCATCCGCGCCAGCACCAGTGCCAGCGCCACCAGACAGAACATCGAGCTGGGGAAATAATGGTACAGGAAGGTGCAGCGCGTCACCAGCATCCACGGGATGAGCTGCGTGCCGTACAAAATCAGCACGCCCGCGCCCTGGCGGCTGCCGCGCCCGCTGACCTGATGCCACAAAAGCCCGACCAGCGCCGCCAGCCCGACCAGCCAGATGACCGGCCCGGCCATGCCCGCAATGCTGGCCTTCATGCCGTAGGGCAGGTAACCGTTGCGGTAGTACCACACCGGGCGCAGGCCCAGCAGCCAAGTGTACCAGCGGCTCTCAAACGGGTGGGTCGCCTTCAGCGTCGCGTGGTAGCTGAACATCGACACCTGGCACTGCCACCAATCGCTGAGGCTGAACGCCGGATCGCGCCACCAGTACGGCAAATAGGACCCAATGTAGAGGCAGAGCGGCAGCAGCACATAAAACAGCACGCCGCCCACCGCCGCGGTGCGGAACTCCGCCCGGAAGCCGGGCCTTTTCTGCTGCCAGCGCGCATAGAGCACGCCCAGATACAGCACGGCCAGCCCGGCCCCGGCGTAGATGCCGGTCCACTTGGCTGCGCAGCCCAGCCCGAACGCAACGCCGCCCAGCGCCATCGGCAGCAGGGCGCAGTTCACGCCGTCGGTCAGCACCCGCTGGCAGTACCACACCATACAGTAGGCTCCCAGCAGGATAAAAAACGTACCGTAAACGTCAATCGTTGCCAGACGGCTTTGGGAAAAGCGCATAAAATCCAGCGCCAGCAGCGCGCCTGCGGTGGCTGCCGCCCACGGCTTGCGGGTCAGGCGGCGCACAAAGCACCACGCCAGCGGCACCAGCAGCACGCCAAACAGCGTACCCGCGAACCGCCAGCCGAACGCCGTCATGCCGAACAGCGCAATGCCGACCATGATCAGGTCCTTGCCCAGCGGCGGATGGGTCGTCTCGTAGACGGGCATTTTGTGCAGCTGCTCATAGCCGGTGCGGCCATGGTAGATCTCGTCAAAATACATGCTGTTCAGCTGGCTGATCGTGTCGGGCACGGCGGTCTGCTCGTCAAACAGCGCGCCGCCGCCCGTGACCGGCACCAGCCGGCCGTTGGCATCGCGGAACGCCAGCTCAAACAGCTGGGCGTTCTCGACCATGACCGTCAGCTGGGTGCCCGCCGCCAACTGCACGTTGTTCGCTGTCCAGCTGAAGCAGGTGCCGTAGTTCAGCTCCTTTTCAAAGACCGTGCTGCCGTTGGCATCGGTCACCGTCATGCTGCCGCCGAACGAGATGCCCGGGTAGACCCACAGCGATACCGCGCTGCCGTCCAGCGTCACACTCTCGGAGAGCGCCGTGCCTGTCGCGTCCAGCGGGTCCTGCGGCGCGGTGCGGCTGCCGAGATAGCTAAAGCTCAGCACCGCCGTGGCCGCCGTCAGCGCCAACAGCGCGCCCATCTCGCGGCGGGTCCATTTCGGCTGCGGTGCGGGCACGGGCGGGGCAGTTTCCGGCTTTGTCTCGGGCAGGGCCAGCGTGTGGCCATGGCGGGCAATGTCCCACACTGCAAAGATCAGCAGCACAAAGCAGACCGTCTCCCCAAGGCCGGTCAGGACGGCCACTGTCGAGCTGGTCGCGCTCGTCAGCCATTCATCGCTTGTGCCGGTCTGCGAGTAGACCGTGGCCAGATTGATGAACCCGGTCAGCGACAGGCCCACGCCCGCCGCATACAGGCGGATGTCGTTCCAGTGCGCGGCGGCCAGCAGCGTCAGCAGCACGCCGGGCACCATGTAGCGCTCGTGCATACAGTGTGCAAGCGTAAAAATGCCGATACCGTAGTACGCCGCCAACAGCAGCGGTGAGAACCACCCGCCCCGCACGCTGCGCACCGCAAAATACGCCAGCCCCGCCGTGACCAGCAGAATGTTGAGGCACCCAAGCTGCTGCCAGCTGATGCCAAACAATGCCGGGTCAGCCTGCCCCTTCCAGTTGCCGCCCAGCGCCGCCAGCCAGTTAAAGGCGTTGATCGTCGCGTAGGGGTAGCCGGACATTGTGCCGGTGTATTTGTCGATCAACTTCGGGATCAACTGCACAACGCCAAAAAAAGGCAGACCTGTCAGCAGCGGCGGCAGCAGTGCCAGCGCCGCGCCGCCAAAGCAGCGGCCAAAGGCGCGCAGGCGGTCCTTTTCCAGCGCAATTGCCGCCAGATAGCACACCGCCAGCACCGGGCCGAACAGCAGCGCCTGCGGCTTGATGGCCAGCGCCACGCCGTACAGCACGGCGGCGGGCAGGTAGCGCCGCTGCTCCAGCAGCACAAAGCAGAGCACAAGCGGCAGCGCAAACGCGCCGTCGATCTGCTTCCAGACACCGGTGTCGAACAGCATCAGCGGGTTGAACGCCGTAAACGCCGTCAGCACCAGCGCGGTATGCTCCTTCACGCCCCGGCTGCTGCGCTTTGCCGTTCTGTAGACGAGCCACGCCAGCCCGCAGTCGCAGAGCGACGGCACGAGCGCCAGCAGAAAATACGTCCACTTGGACTCGTAGGCGATGTGCAGCGCCGCGCGGATGGCCCCCACCAGTCCCAGCACCCAGAGGTAGCCGGGCGGGTAGTCGGCAAAGTAGCCGTCGCTGTAAAAAGCGGCGGGACCCTCAGCGGCCAGCTTGTCGCCCCAGGCCACAAAGCAGCTCATGTCATAGGGGTAGCCGTCCGTCACAAGGGCCAGCACCAGGCGCAGCAGCAGGGCACCGCCCAACAGCACCCAGAGACTCTTATTTAATTTTGTTCGTTGCTTCGTCATGTTACACACAAAATCAGGGGCAAGCCCGCGCACCCGCGCCCTGCGGCGCAGATGCGCAGGCCGCCCCTGCATCTGTTTTTTGAAATGATCTTACAGCTTCGCGAGCTTCGGGCCCTGCGCCGTGTCGGTGACACTCCAGCCCATCTCGGTCAGCTGGGCACGGATGGCGTCCGCGCGGCCCCAGTCCTTGGCCTTCTTGGCGGCAGCGCGCTCCTCGACCAGTGCGGTGACCTCGGCGGGAATGCTGTCGGTCTTTTTGCGGTTGTACAGCAGGCCCAGCACGCCGGTCAGCTCATCAAACGTCTTGGCGGCAGTCTCCAGCGTCGCTTTGTCGGAGGCATCGGACAGCGTGTTGATGTCCTTGACCAGATCGAAAATCGCAGCCAGAGCGTCCGGCGTATTCAGGTCGTCGTCCATGGCGGCCTTGAACTTTTTGCGCGCATCCTCGCACTTTTCCACCAGCGCCGTGTCGGTGCCGTGGGCATGCTCTATGGCAAAATCGAGGTTGTCGCGGCAGGTGTACATCCGCTCGAGGCTGTTCTTGCAGCTCTCGATCAGCTCAACGGTGTAATTCAGCGGCATGCGGTAGCCAGCTGTCAGCATAAAGTAGCGGATCGGCTCGTAGCCATACTTGTCGGCGATTTCGCGCACCGTGAAGAAGTTGTTTGCGCTCTTGGACATCTTCTCGTTGTTGATGTTCAGGAAGCCGTTGTGCATCCAGTAGCGGCTGAAGGTGCAGCCGTTGGCGCACTCGCTCTGGGCGATCTCGTTCTCGTGGTGGGGGAAGATCAGGTCCTGACCGCCGGCGTGCAGGTCGATGGTCTTGCCCAGGTGCTTGCGGGCCATGGCGCTGCACTCAATGTGCCAGCCGGGGCGGCCGTGGCCCCAGGGGCTCTCCCAGTAGGGCTCGCCGGGCTTGGCGGCCTTCCAGACTGCGAAATCGGCAGGGTCCTCCTTCAGGTCGTCGTCCATACGGCTGCGCAGCTCACGGTTGCCGCTTTCGAGGTCGTCGAGGTTCAGGTGGCTCAGCTTGCCGTAGCCGGGGTCGGACTTGACGCGGAAGTAGACATCCCCGTTGCGGGCCACATAGGCGTGGCCGGAGTCCACGAGGTCTTTGACGATGTGGATGATCTCGCCGATATGCTCGGTAGCGCGGGGGCGCACGGTGGGGGCCTTGACGTTCAGACCGTCGGAATCCCTGATGTACTCGGCCTCAAACTTGCGGGCGACCTCCTGCATCGAGGTGCCCTCCTCCTGGCCCTTTTTGATGAGCTTGTCATCAATATCGGTGATGTTGGAGACATAGTAGACCTTGTTGCCGCAGTATTCCAGATAGCGGCGCAGCGTATCAAAGACGATCATCGGGCGCGCGTTGCCGATGTGGATATAGTTGTAAACCGTCGGGCCGCAGACATAGATGCGGTACTCGCCCTCCTTCTGGGGGACAAACTCCTCTTTCTGGCGGGTCATGGTGTTGAAGATCTGCATAGCTTGCACGTTCCTTCCTCTATATAGGGATGCTTTTATTATAGCCAACGCAAGGCGCGGTTGCAAGGGGGATTCAGCCGTTATTTGCGAATTGCACGGCCAGCTCGTCCCAGACAGCACTGAAATTGTAGGGGAACCGCTCGTTCTCCTCGGCCAGATAGGCGCGGTAGGTGTCGAGCTCTGCCGCCGTCGGTGCCTTAACGCGGCGGTAGGCCGTGATCGTGTAGCCGTTGCCCATGTCGAAGGTGGCTGCCAGCTCAAACGGCGCATACTTTTCCTGGTTTTCCAGGAAGGCCGCGTTCATCTTCTCTGTGTGGTTGTTGGGGTCAAACGGCGTACAGGTCAGCACGACCTGCGCCGTGAGCAGCTCCTTCGGGAAGGCATCGTTGCCGGGATTGCAGGCACCGTAGGGCAGAATTTCGCGGATGGACTCATCCGGCAGCGCCGAGATGCGGAACACATCCGGGCTGTAGACCACGCCGTGACAGATCATGTAGGCGGAGTTTTCGCCGGTGCAGTTCTCCCGCAGCCAGGCGTTGACCTCGGCGACCTGCTGTAAATCATTGCGGGGGCTGTCCACGTAAAAATACAGTCCGCTGTAAAATCCGCTGGGGAAAACCACCGGCAGCAGCTGGCTGCACGCGCCGAAGTTCAGCGCACACAGCACGCCCGCCGACACGGCCAGAATGCGGCGCGGCCACGCCCACGGCAGATCGCTGACGAGCAGCGCACAGAGGAAGCAGCCCAGCAGGTAGAACGGCGCGACGGCCAGCGACTGGTGGTCGTCCATGTTCTGCACACGGGTGACGAGCAGCACGGTCAGCACCGCGCCGACGGCGGCAAGAACGGCGAGCGCACGGGCCTTAGCATTATACAGCCCGTATAGTATGCCGATCAGCATAATCACAAACACGAGCCAGCCCAGATAGACACGCTGGTTGGCCAGCTCTGCCAGAAAGCCGCCGGTCTGGTAGGTCGCGTAGCGGTCACTGTAGTCGGCCTTGGCGATGCGCCAGAACATCGGCAGCAGTGGTACGCCGACGCAGACCAGCGAGGCTGCGGCAAACCTGCCGAAGCGCAGGGCGGTCTGTACCTGCCGGGCGCGTGCAGCGCGGGCCAACACCCAAACGCCATACAGCAAAAAGAACGCCACAACGGTAAACATGTAGCTGCGGCGGGTCAGCATGAGCATACCCGTAAAGGCCGCCAGCGACACAAGCCGCGCGGGGGCCGGCTGGCTGAAATCGTACCCGACGCCGAGCGCCAGCAGCATAAACGCGAACGCGACACCGAGCAGGTCCGGCATACCGCGGTAAAGCGCAATGTGCAAAAGCGGCAGCAACAGGACGAATGCCATAGAAAGCGCCGTGAACAGCACCGGGGCCTTTGGCTGCAATTTTCGGCGCAGCACCGTCAGAAGAAGCCATGCACTGTAGTAGACGAGCGACGGGATCAGCAGCGCGCAGAGCAGCGCAAACGTGTTGGCCGTGCGCGGCGTGAACATGAAGAACGGCTCCGCCAGCAGATTGATGACCAGCGGCGCGTAGTCGTTGAACCACGTCTTGTAGATGGTCGAGCCGACACCGGTAAAGACGCCGTCCGCAAAGTTGGATTCCAGCCGCACCTGCAGATTGTAATAGGTCGCGTTGTCCCACAGATAGAGACTCTGTCGGCCCACCATGGCGTGCAGATAGAATGCGGCGCTGGCCGCTATGCAGACTGCTAAAATGACGGCATCCGCTTTTGTGCATTTTGCGCCAATCGCCCGCGCCGCGCGGCGGTACAGGCAGAATGTGCCCAGCATCGCCGTGCAGGAGAGCAGCAGCAGCCATACATCCACCGGATTCCGCCCGCTGCCGAGCATATCGACACCTTGCAGCGGCGCGGCAAAATGCGCTGCCGTGCTGAACACAAACTTGACGGCAAAAATGCACAGCAGCAACAGGACGGCCCGCTCCAGGCGGGCCATCCTGCGGTAGATGCATTTTAAAAATGTACGGAGATTGAGCTTTGACAAGTTGGGGTCTCCTTAACTTTCTTCTTGCCTCCCTCTGCGAGGGAGGTGGCCCCGCAGGGCCGGTGGGAGAGAACTTCGCGGTAGTCCGAGACATATCGGGCAATGGCAAGGCTCTCTCCCCCACCGCCTGCGGGCGGAGCCCCCTCCCAGAGGGGGCCAAGAGGGATTCACTTCGCCTGCATGAACAGCTTGCGGTTCTGCCACAGGTAGATGCCGCCGGAGAGCAGGGTCGCCGCGCCGCAGAGCCAGCAGAGCACAATGGTAACAAAGCTGACAAAGCCAACATCCGTGGGCCCGGCCAGCACACCGACAAAGTAGTAGAAGATGATGGTCAGCATCTGCAAAACGGTCTTGACCTTGCCCCACATGTTGGCGGCAATGACCGTGCCGGTCTCGGCGGCCAGCATACGCACACCGGCCACTGCGAACTCACGGAACAGGATGACCGCCAGCACGATGGGCGAGCAGACGTGATCGGTGACCATGTAAATGAACGCCGCGGTGGTCAGGCACTTGTCGGCCAGCGGGTCCATGAACTTGCCGAAGTCGGTGACAAGATGATTCTTGCGGGCGAGGTAGCCGTCCAGAAAATCCGTAATGCTGGCAATGGCGAAGATGACGCCCGCAATCAGCATATAAGCCGCATGGAAGTCCGCTGTGCCATAGTGGGAAACGGCGGCAAAAATCATAAAGACGGGCACCAAAACAACGCGCATCATCGTCAGTTTATTGGGCAGATTCATAGCTTAGTCCTCCAGCCTTTCTTCCGCGTAGCCGTACAGGTCGTAGGTGTCGGAATCGGTGATGGTCACCTTATAGAATGCGCCGGTCTCCAGCGGGGTGTCCGCGGGGGTCAGCACGTTGCCGTCGATCTCGGGGCAGTCGGCCTTGGTGCGCAGCAGGTACATGCCGGTCTCGTCATCGACGCCGTCGCAGATGCACTCATAGGTATGGCCGACCTTCTCGCCCTCGCGCTCGGCGCTGACCTCGGCCTGCAGCTCCATGATGTGATCGGCGCGGCGCTGCTTCGTCTCCTCGTCGATCTGGTTCGGCATTTTTGCGGCCACGGTGTTTTCCTCGGCGGAGTAGGCAAAGCAGCCGAGGCGGTCAAACCTGACGGTCTTGACGAAGTCACACAGCTCTGCGTACTGCTCCTCGGTCTCACCGGGGAAGCCCGCGATCAGCGTCGTGCGCAGCGTGATGCCGGGGATGGCCGCGCGCAGCCGGGCAATCGCGTCCTCGATCTCCTTACGTCCGCCGCGGCGGTTCATGGCCTTGAGCACCGCGTCATCACAGTGCTGGATGGGCAGGTCGAGATAGGGCACGACCTTGGTGTTGCGGACCATGGCGGCGATAAATTCGTCGCTGATACGTTCGGGATAGGCGTACAGGATGCGGATCCAGCGGATGCCGTCGATTTCCTGCAGACGGTCCAGCAGCTCACAGATGGCGCCGGGTCTGCCCCAGTCCTCGCCGTAGGCGGTGGGGTCCTGCGCGACCAGAATCAGCTCGCGCACACCCTCGCCCGCCAGCCAGCGGGCCTCGGCGACGCAGTCGTTGATTTCACGGCTGCGCAGCGCACCGCGGATCAGCGGAATGGCGCAGTAATAGCAGCCATTGTTGCAGCCCTCGGCAATTTTTAAGTACGCATAGTGCCGCGGGGTCGAGATAACGCGCGCACCGCCGAGCTGCATATCGCTCTTGGGGCCGTAGCTCTCGGTCTGGCCCGCACCGTCGGCACAGACGCGGCGGACGATGGCGGGCAGCGCGGCGTTGGAGCCAATGCCGACAACGGCATCGACCTCGGGGATCTCCTGAATGATTTGCTGCTTGTAGCGCTCAGCCAGGCAGCCGGTCACAATGACCTTGAGGTCAGGATTTTCCTGCTTGTACTGGCAGGCCATCAGGATATTCTCGATAGCTTCGGTCTTGGCGGACTCGATGAAGCCGCAGGTGTTGATGATGATAATGTCAGCCTCGGCGGGGTCAGCCACGGTGGTGTGGCCGTCCTTGATGAGGGCGTGACAGAATACGTCGGCGTCGACCTGGTTCTTTGGGCAGCCGAGGGAGATAATGGCAATTTTCATTGGGTAGTCCTTTAATATAATATTGTATGGTTTGCGCAAGATTATAGGGGCGGTTCCCCGACACCCCGCAGGGCGGCAGATGTTTGCCGAAAATTGTAGGGCGGCCAGCCCTCTGGCCGTTGCGGAGGGGTCAAGACCCCTCCCTACAATGCGAACCGTTAAGGGGATGCAATCGGCAGGCCGAGGGCCGGGCATGCCCGGCCCCTACAGGGCAGCCGGATCTTATTCGTCGTGGGATAACACTTCCCGTATCACCGCATGGGAAAATCCGCGGCGGGCGAGGGCGGCGGCGACCTGGTCGCGCTTACCGGCGGCGAGCTTGGCGGCGTACTGCCGCTGCACAAGCGCGCGGGCCGTCTCCAGCTCGGGGCTTTCGCCGTCGTCTGTCTCGGCAAACAGCTCCTCCACCACATCGGCGGCGGTGTCGCGGTCAATGCCCTTGGCCGAAAGATCGTTCAAAATCTCGCGGCGTGACTTGCGCTTGCGCAGCAGCTCCGCGGCGCGGCGGCGGGCAAACGAGACATCGTTTAAAAGCCCCAGCTCCCCCGCCCGCGCCACGGCGTAGGCAGCGCTGTGGGCGTCGAACTTCCGGCAGAGCTTCTGGTACAGTTCCCCTGCCGCGTGGTCGCGCAGGGATAAATAATCCATGGCCTTGTCCAGCGCGCGGCGGGTCTCGCTTTTCTTGCGCAGCTCCTCGATCTGCCAGTCCTCCAGCTCGTCATCCTGGTGCAGGGCGGCAGCGGCGAAGGTGTCCTCATCCAGCGAGAAGGCAAACTCGCCGTCCAAAAACAGCGCCAGACGGCCTTTTTTTGTCTCCTTGATTTGCGTTAAGCGCGGCATGGCTTATTCATCGACCATAATATCGAGGTCGACCTCGCTGCCCGTCGTCTTGGCGGCGGGAGCGGCAGGGGCTTCAGCGGCTGCCGCGGGCTTGATGACCTCACTCGGGTCCAGCGGCTTGACGGTACCCTTCTTACCGGCGGCCAGCAGGCGGTCAGAGTTCGCGCGGACGATCTTCTCGATCTCGTCGGAGACCTCGGGGTGGTCTTTCAGGAACTGCTTGGCGTTGTCGCGGCCCTGGCCCAGGCGCATCTCGCCGTAGTTGAACCATGCGCCGCTCTTCTGGACGACACCCAGCTTGACGCCAAGGTCAAGAATTTCACCGATCTTCGAGATGCCTTCGCCGAACATAATATCAAACTCGGCCTCACGGAACGGGGGCGCGACCTTGTTTTTTACGATCTTGGCGCGGGTGCGGTTGCCGATGAACGCGCCGGTGGAGTCCTTCAGGCCCTCGATGCGGCGCACGTCGATCCGCACGCTGGAATAGTACTTCAGCGCGCGTCCGCCGGTGGTGACCTCGGGGTTGCCGTAGACGATGCCGACCTTCTCGCGCAGCTGGTTGATGAAGATGCAGACGGTGTTCGTCTTGCCGATGACGCCGGTCAGCTTGCGCAGGGCCTGGCTCATCAGACGGGCCTGCAGGCCAACGTGGCTGTCGCCCATCTCACCCTCGATTTCAGCGCGGGGCACCATGGCCGCAACGGAGTCGACGACAACCGCGTCGATGGCACCGGAACGGACGAGAGCCTCACAAATCTCCATGGCCTGCTCACCGGTGTCGGGCTGGCTGACCAGCAGACTGTCAATGTCAACGCCCAGCGCGGCGGCATAGGTCGGGTCGAGGGCGTGCTCGACGTCGATGAAGGCCACCTCGCCGCCCTTTTTCTGC
>OLHE01001927.1_pt1 | contig 12782 bp, 9 predicted proteins | sample 1605821 | NCBI WGS metagenome assembly OLHE01 (sample SAMN03283250) | human gut metagenome | biome: human-associated habitat; material: feces | host: Homo sapiens | place: USA | collected 2013
GACCCATGGGCTGCGTACGTTTGCGCCTCGTCAGGTACCGCTCCATGCGCTCGCGAATGTCGACCTTGGGCGCCGGTTTAAGCTTAAGCACGCACTCGAGGATGATCTCATTGCGGGGAAGGCTACATTCTCGGTAGCCCCAAGTGATCTCGGACCCCGCATAATGCTTGATACCGGATGCCGGGTCAAACGTTACGACATCCTCAACCAGCGAGCCAATCCACTCGGTCCGTGTGCCTGCATTCATAGATATCGCACCGCCAACCGAACCAGGGATGCCAACGGCAAACTCAAGGCCCGAGAGGCTACGCGACAGGGCATCGTTGACCAGGCGCGCAAACATCACGCCCGCACCGACCGTCAGCGTACAACCGTCATCGGCAACAACCGTGCGCTGAAACTCACGTCCGAGCGAAATGACGGCACCGCGATAACCGCCATCGGCAACCAGCAGATTGGAGCCCTTGCCGATGATGACCCACGGCACCTGCTCGCGATCGAGCACCGCCACGGCGCGGCGGAGGGCATGATAGCTATGGCACGTCACAAAGAGGTCAGCCTTGCCGCCGATACGATAGCTCGTATGACGCGCAAGGCGCTCGTCCTCGATCACATCCGTGTCGATCATGCCCGAGAGCGCCATGACGGCGTTAAACAGACCCATTAGACTTAAGCGTCTTTCTTGGCAGTCAAATACTCGATAAACTCGGGGCCGACGGTCGTAACGTCACCGGCACCCATAGTGAGCAGCAAGTCGCCCTCGCCCACCATCTGCTCGAGCTCCTGATTGAGCTCAAGACGGCTGGAGCAGTACACGACCTCCTTGCCAGGATGCTTGGCGCGCACGGTATCGGCGAGCATCTTAGAGGTAACACCCGGAATGGGCATCTCGCCAGCCGAGAACACATCAATCAGCAGCAGTTTATCGGCATTGGCAAATGCATCGGCAAAGTCGTCGCACAGGGCCTGCAGACGCGAATAACGGTGCGGCTGGAACACGACGTCGACATGCTTGTAGCCCAGCGACGAAGCGGCAGCAAGCGTCGCCTTGATCTCGGTGGGGTGATGGCCGTAATCATCAACCACGGTGATGCCATCGATATCGCCCACGTGGGTAAAGCGACGGCGGACGCCCTCAAAGCTCGAGAGCGCCTTGGCGGCGGCGTCGATGTCAAGGCCCAGGACATGGGCGACGGTGAGCACCGCCGTGGCGTTGAGCATGTTGTGGCGACCGGGATTGCTCTTGATCTCCACGGCATGCTCAGTGCCATCCTCAAAGCGAACGATAAAGTCACTCTGGATGCCCTTGACATCCGGGTGCACGCAGACGATGTCGTTGCTCTCGGCAAAGCCGTAGGAAAGCACGTGACGGCCCGTCGACTTGGCGAGCTCGACCAGATGCGGGTCCTCACCGCAGACGATGACGGTGCCGTCCTCGCCCACCAGGCTCATGAATTTGGCGAAAGTTGCCTCGATCTCCTCGATACCCGAGTAGTGATCGAGGTGGTCGGCCTCGACGTTGGTCACAATGACCACGTTAGGGTTCAGGAACAGGAAGGAGCTGTCGGACTCGTCGGCCTCGGCGACAAAGTAGTCGCCCGAGCCGTTCTTGCCGTTCGTGTCATAGCCCTCGACGATGCCACCGATCAGGAAGCTCGGATCCAGACCCATGCGGTCGAGCATGGTGGCGCACATCGAAGACGTGGTGGTCTTGCCATGCGTGCCGGCAACAGCGACGGTGGTGTAGCCGTGGCCCAAAGCAGAGAGCATCTTGGCACGGGGCCACACGGGAATACCAAGCTCGCGAGCGCGCACGAGTTCAGGGTTGGACTCCGGAATAGCGGTGGAGACAACAACCACGTCGGGCTTGACCTCGTCGATCGTGGCGGCCTCATGGCCCACATGCACCTTCACACCAGCGCGGGTAAGCTGGCGGATATAACGTGACGTCTTAAGGTCGGAGCCGGTAACGGCATAACCGCGCTCGTGCAGAACGAGGGCGATGCCGCTCATGCCGGCGCCGCCGATACCGATAAAGTGGGCGCTCTTAAACTCGGGCGCGGAGGTTGCGGTCTGGGAATCAGCCATGTGCTCGTGTACTCCTTGCGTAAACACTGCCTGTAACCCGTTAACTGTACCGCACCTACCGCATCAGCGCGAGGGCGACCGACGATATCCCGTCTAACTAACGCAAACCCTCTACCGCATCCGCCAGAAGAGCGGCGGCCCTATCCTGAGCCAGACCACGCGCCGCCTGACGCATGGCGTCGCGTGCCGCCGCGTCATCGACCAGGTGCAGCAGCTCATCGGCAAAGGCAGAACCGTCGATATCGGCATCGGCGCAGAGCACGCCGGCCCCGGCGTCGACCAGATAACGGGCATTGGTGGTTTGGTGGTCGGCCGTCGCATGCGGGTACGGCACGAGCACCGAAGGCACGGCGAGCGCAGCGATCTCGGCCACGCTCGATGCGCCCGAACGCGAGAGCACCAAATCGGCAGCAGCCAGCATATCGCCCATGTTGTCGATGTAAGGCTGGACGCGGTAACGCTTCGCCTCCTCGGGCGTCAGCGCCAAAGCGCGCTCGGTCTCCTCAAAGCCGTCGGCACCAGTCGAATGCAACACATAGAGGTTCTTGCGCGAAAGCAGCTCGTTTTTGAGCGAAACCACGCGCTCGTTGAGGTGCTGGGCGCCAAGTGAACCGCCAAAGACGAGCAGCAGCGTAGCGTCCTCGGGAACACCAAGTGCCTTGCGGCCGCAAGCGCGATTGCCCTCGATCACCGAGCGACGTACGGGGTTACCGGTCATGAGCACGTGGTCAGGGTCACCTTCGCGCTCAAAGACCGAACGCGCTGCCGGCACCGAGATGCACACGCGGGCGGCGTGGGAGTTCATCATCTTGTTGGCCAGGCCCGGAACAGAGTTCTGCTCATGCAGCAGATACGGAACGCCCGCGCCCTTGCACCACCCCAGCAGCGGAACCTCGACATAGGCACCAAAACCGATGGCGGCATCGGGCTTGCCGACCTTTGAGAAATGACTGGCGATCGCACGCTTGGCCTTGTTGACACGCCACAGCGAGGTCAGCGCCGTCCAAGGGCGGGAGCGGTCGAAGCCCGTGACCGTAATGGGCACAAAATCAAACCCAGCCTCGGGGACCAGACGACCCTCGAGCTTGCGCGACTGGCCCACGAACACAACGCGGTGGCCACGGTCACGCAGCTCTTCGGCCAAGGCGAGCGCGGGGTTGATGTGTCCTGCCGTTCCGCCGGCTGCAATAGCAACGGTCATTTTATCGGTCATGGTAGTCCCTTCGTACACGCGGTCCCTGGTCGTCGGTGCGCAGACGTGCCGACGGGTCCGAGTTCAAATCGATTCGATTATATCCGCCGCCCGCGTTGCGAGGGCTGGGGCGCTGCGGACGACCTTGCGGAGCCGTTCGCGGGCGTGGACGGGCTGCCGGCTCGGATGCAGAACCATCCAGAACGGTAAAGCCGCTACGCGAAGGTCGTTCACCGCGCACATGGGCCACGCCGGCGGTGCTCTCGTCCATAACGGCAAAGCTCTCACGGCGGCGGTCATACTCATCGCGGCGGGCGCTCTCGTACGAAACGCGCAGAATCAACCCGGCAAGCATAAGCGACACAATAATCGACGAACCGCCGTAGCTAATAAACGGCAACGGTTTGCCCGTCATGGGAAACACGTTGAGGATGCCCAGCGCGTTAATCAAAAACTGCACTGCGAGAATGACCGCGGAGCCAGACGCCATAAGCGCGCCCCGGCGATCGGTCGCCTGCTCGGCAATGCGAAACGCCGAGTAGATCAGCATCGCAAACACCAAGAAGAACAGCACGGTTCCGACAAAACCGACTTCCTCGCCAATGATGGCCAGGATGTAGTCATTGTGCGCCTCGGGCAGATACGAGTACTTCATGGTTGAGTTGCCGATGCCACGGCCGAACAGACCGCCCGAGGCAAAGGCCATAATGGCAAGCGTGGCCTGATAGCCGTCACCATACTCGTCGGCCCAAGGGTTCAAGGCAACCTGAATACGCACCATACGGTACGGCTCTGCGACAAGCGCAATCACGATCACGAGAATGCCGAAGAGTAGCACGCCGATGATAAATCTGGGGTCGAGACCCGCAAACAACGCCATGCACATGAGGGTCAACAGGATGATCAGGACAGTACCGAAATCGGGCTGGATAAAGATCAGAAAGAGCGAAATGCCCAGGTAGATGCCCATCTTGCGAAGGAATTCGTTGATGTTGCCACCGGGCGAAAAGAAGCGATCAAGCATGATGGCCGAATACGCAATGGCAAATGGCTTTAAAAACTCGGAAGGCTGGAACTGAATACCGGCGATGTTAAGCCAGCGCGTGGCGCCACGGCTGCCGCTGCCCACCAAGAACACCAAAAACAGTAGCCCTATCATACCTATGAGGAAGATCCTGAGCACATCCTCCCCAAACCAGCTGTCCGGCAAAACGCGCACGATGGCAATCAGCGCCAGAACACCGACCACGGCAAACGCGGCCTGTCGACCCAGAAAAAACGTCGCCGAGCCATTCTCGTGCAGCGCCTCGACCGAAGACGCCGAGTACACCATCAGCAGGCCAAAGCATACCAAGGTAAACAAGCAGGCCATGAATATCAAACGGGGGCGCATGATACGGGCGGGAACGCCGGCAATATAGCGTTCGCTAAACGACTGCCCGCCGCGGCTGGAACGCGGTGTGGTGCGACGTGAGGAAGCACGGTCCGAGTCGGGCCTCCTCATACCTTGTCGGGGGCTCTCCTCTCTCACCGCAACCCCTATTCCATTTGTGATTTCGCTGTAGCGGCAAGCTGAGCCACGTAGTCCTTAAACACGCGGCCGCGCTCCTCATAGCCCGAGAACTCATCGAACGAAGAGCAGGCAGGAGAAAGTAAGATCACGTCACCACGGCTCGAAAGCGAACGGGCGACGTCCACGGCATCGCGCAGGTCATCCGCCTGGGCGATATCCACATCGCCATCGACATCGGCCTCGTCCATAGCGGCGGTGAAGCGCTCGCGCGCATCGCCAAAGCAGACGACCGAGCGCACGTTGTCCATAACGACGCGCGCGAAGTCCGTGAGCGGCGTGCCCTTATCGTGGCCGCCGAGCAGCAAGATCACGTCGTCATCGGGAAATGCCGTCAGCGCCTTCTCGACCGCATCGGTGTTGGTCGCCTTGGAATCGTTGACGTAACGCACGCCGTCAATCTCGCCACACGGCTCCACGCGGTGCTCGAGCGGCTGGAACGAGGCAAGACCGCGGCAGACACTATCGACATCGGCACCGACCGCCAAGGCAGCCGTGGCAGCGCACAGGGCATTGATAACATTGTGATGGCCCGAGATCTTGAGCTCGGATGTAGCGATGAGCGGGGTCTCGACACCCTTCAGACGCACGATCATCTTGCCATCGCGCACAAAGGCGGCATCCTCGCCCTCAGGCTCGTCAAAGGCAACCTTGCAGATGCGACGACCCGGCGTGTAGATGTACTCATCGAACTCGTGAATGCCGGCGTCTTCGACGTCGACAACCGCCAGATCGTCATCGACCATATTGTCAAACAGTTTGATCTTGGCAAGTGCATAGTTCTTATGGCTCTTATGCCAGCCCAAGTGGTCGGGAGTGATGTTGAGCAGCACCGCCACGCGGGGGTGGAGCTCGGTTGTCGTAGCAATCTGATAGCTCGAGAGCTCAGCCACAAACCACTCGTTGTGGGCTCGGCCGTCAATCTCGTTGACCGGCGGCTCGCCGATGTTGCCGACAGCAACGCTGGCCTCGCCGGCAGCCTTAAGCAGATAATCAGTCAGCGACGTGGTGGTCGTCTTGCCGTTGGTGCCCGTGATGGCAATCCAGTTATCGGGCGACAGGCGATAGGCAAACTCGGGCTCACCCATAATCTGGGCGGCATGCTCGCGCCCGGCCTTAAAGAAGCCCGAGAACTCCGAGATGCCCGGGCACGTCACGCATACGTCATAGGCGCCCTCGACCTGTTCGGTCCCATAGACAAACGACGCACCAGCAGCCTCGAGCGCACGCGTGGCGTCATTGGGCTCAGAGGTGCCGCCGCCATACACGGTAACGGCGCTTACGCGCTCGGGATGTGCCAGCGCCCAGCGGGCGACATCGAGACCGGATTTGCCCTGACCCAAAACGAGCAGGCTAAAGACATCAGCAAGAGGCATGAAAGACCACTATCCCAACTGGAAGAACAGGGCAAGGCCAACGGCACCAAAGGCCGCAGCGATAATCCAAAAACGGATGACGACCTTGGTCTCGGCCCAGCCCTTCTTTTCGAAATGATGATGGATGGGCGCCATAAGGAAGACGCGCTTGTGCGTAAAGTGGAAGTAGACAACCTGAATCATGACCGACAGGGTCTCAACGATAAACAGGCCGCCGATGATGAGGGAGACGACCTCGGTGTTGGTCATGATGGACGTGCAGGCAAACGCGGCGCCCAGGGCAAGCGAGCCGGTATCGCCCATAAAGATGCTCGCCGGATAGCAGTTGAACCACAGAAAGCCCAAGCAGGCACCGGCACACGCGGTGCAGAAGATGGACAGGTTCACGTCTCCGTGCAAAAACGCCATGGCAGCCATGGCGAGCATGGCAATCATGGAGGTGCCGCCGGCAAGACCGTCAAGGCCATCGGTCAGGTTCACGGCATTAGAAAGACCGGCGATCATCAGCCAGCAAAAGACAATGTAGAGCCACGGGAACGAAAGGCCGCAGATGGTGGTCGAAAGCACGCCAAGGTCAATCGTCAGGCCGCCGGGAAAACGAATCTCGGGGGCGACGCCGCACCAGTTGACGGCAAGTACCGTAAAGGTGACACAGATAATGGTTAGGCCGATCATCTTGGCATGAGGCGTCAGACCGAGCGAGCGCCCATGCGTAACGGAGGTCAGGTCGTCGATCAGGCCCAGCACGCCGGTCGCCAGCGTGGCGAGCAGCACGAGCACGAGCTCGGTGGTGAGCTTGCCCATCAGCAGGCAGGTCAGCGAAATCGCGACGAGAATGACAACGCCACCCATGGTGGGCGTTCCCTGCTTAACCAAATGACGCTTGGGGCCATCGGCACGAACCTGCTGGCCGATACCCTCGACCTTGAGCAGCTTGATCCACCACGGCATGAGCAGCAGCGCAATGGCGGCGGCGATGCCAAGCCCCAAAAAAGCCTGATACGTTGGATACGAGGGATTGCCGAACATGGGCTAGCACACACCTTCCACAAAGCGGTCGAGCTCAACAAAGCGGGAACCCTTGACCAGTACAACATCAAGTTTTTCAAGCGCGCCGCCCATGCGGTCGAGCACCTGCTGATAATCGGAGAACACCTGGATGCGGTCCTCGTCCATGCCCATCATGCGCGCGGCATCGGCCATAAGCTGGGCCAGCTCACCACCCACGCACGCCAGCATGTCGAGCTTCTTGGCGGCTGCATAGGCGCCCACGAGCTCATGCATGCGAGGAGCCTCATCGCCCATCTCGCCCATCTCGCCCAGGATCGCCATGCGAGACCCCGTACACGAAAGCGAGCACAGCAGGTCGAGACCGGCTGCCATGGATTCGGCACTGGCGTTATAGGAATCGTCGATGACGCGGGCACCGCTCTTGGCGCGCTTGATCTCCTGACGGTGACCGGTGATCGTGAGGCCCCTAAAGGCAGCATCGATCTGCTCGGGCGTCAGGCCCAGGCGATAGGCAACCGCGGCGGCCTTAACGGCATTTGGGACGGACTGCACGCCGGGGATGGCAAGCATGGTATCGATCGTCTCGCCGTGGCCAAAATCGAGCGTAAAGACCGGACGGCCCTCGTCATCAACACGAATGTCGCGGGCACGGACCTCATCATCGTCCGAGACGCCGGCCAGCATCACGTCGATACCAGCAGGCTGGGCGAACGTATCGCGAATGAACGGCGTAAAGTCGTCCTCGCCACCCAAGACCAGCAGCGGCAAGAAGTCGCCGGCGGCGCACATACCCTGGACAATCTCGGCCTTAGCGCGGGCGATGTTCTCGCGGCTGCCCAAAATGCCGATGTGAGAGGTGCCGATCTTGCTCACGATGGCAAAGTTGGGATTGGCGGATTGGGAAAGGCGCTCGATCTCATGGAAATGGTTCATGCCCATCTCGAGCACCAGGACCTCGGTATCGGCCGGGGCGGAAAGCACCGTGAGCGGCATGCCGATCAGGTTATTAAAATTGCCCTTGGTGGCCCAGACACGATAGCGCTTGGCGAGAACAGCGGCGAGCACGTCCTTGGTCGTCGTCTTGCCGATGGAACCGGTAATGCCAACGACCAGGCAGCCAAGCTCCAGGCGATACGCGTGCGCCAAACGCAGCAGAAACTCCTCGGGATCATCGGTCAGCAAGATGGCACAGCCCTTGTCCTGCGCCAGCGAGACCAGCTCGGCCTCGGGCTCACGCGTCATCACGACGGCGCCGGCACCCGACTGGACGGCACGGGAAGCAAAATCATTGCCGTCGACGTTTTCACCGGGAAAGGCGACGAAAATCGTCCCTTCCTCGACCTGGCGCGAGTCGATAACGCACCCGCGGCATACCCGATCGGCTTCTCCCGTCACGGTTCGGGCCCCTGTTGCGGCCGCGAGGTTGTTGACGGCGATCTCTATCATTGCAGCTCCCCTGTAAACCTAATAATGCTATCGGCGTATTGTATCCCAGCGCCGCACATGCGTGGTGCAGGGCATGTGAACACCCTCATATGGGACAACAAACCACGCCCCAAAGATTGTAACCCCCTACTTCGTGTGCGGGATACCCAGCACGTCGAGCGCGTTGGCCATAATGGACTGGAACGGCACCGCAGCGGCATCTGAGCCGCTCGGCGTTCCGTCGAGCGTGATATAGCACAGCACCTTGGGCGATTGTGCCGGTGCAAAGCCCATAAAGGACGACATGTAGTTCTCCTTGAGGTAGCCGCCGTTCTCGTCGGCACGTTCGGCCGTACCGGTCTTACCCGCCACGTCATAGCCGTCAACCGCGCCGCCAACGCCCGTTCCCTCGGACACGACCGTCTGCATGCACGATGTCACCTGGGATGCGGCATCCTCAGAAATCGCGCGCTCGCCTTCGCCCCAGTCCTTCTCGTCGCCCTTGCTGGACTTATAGAAGTGCGGGGTCATCATCACGCCGCCGTTGGCGATACCGCCCACGGCACGTGCGACCTCAATCGGCGAGACGGACAGTGCCTGTCCAAAGCTCATCGAGCCCAGCGTGGCGCCGTCATACTGGTCACGCTCCTTGACGATACCCAGGCTCTCGCCCGGAAAATCGACACCCGAGCTGTGACCGATGCCCCACTTGTCCACATAGGCGGCAAAGTCGTCGGCACCGATCTTGCGCCCCACTAGGACAAAGCCCACGTTGGACGAACGGCGCATCATCTCGCGCACATCCATGGTCATGGCATAGTCGCGCTTGTCGGCATCGGTGACGGTATCGTCGCCCACCTTAATGCTCGCCGGCACCTCAAACGACGTACTCGATCGCACGACGCCCAAGTCGAAGCCGGCGCCCGCCACGAGCGTCTTAAAGACCGAGCCGGGCTCGTAGGCGTCGGTGACCAGGCGCAGATTCATATCCTCGGTCTTGGCATTCTCCAGATCGGTCTGGTCGTAGGTCGGGTACGAGCAGGCTGCCAAAATCTCGCCTGTCGTGGGATCGGTGACCAGCGCCGAGCCGTTCTTGGCCTTAGTCTTCTCAACTGCCTCTGCCAGGGCATCCTCGGCCGCACGCTGGATATTGACGTCGAGCGTCGTCACGATATCAACGCCGTCGACCGCAGCCACCTTTTTATAGGCACCGCCCGCGATATAGCTGCCGTCCCTCGCGCGCTCGCGTACGAGGGAACCGTTCGTGCCGGTCAGAAGCTTGTTGTATTGCTTTTCGAGACCCGTCAAGCCGTCGTTGTCTACATTCACTACACCCAGCACCTGCGATGCCAGATTGCCGTATGGATATACGCGCTTCATGGCCTGCTCAAAAAGCACGCCGGGCAGGTTCTTCTTCTCCAGCGCCGCAACATCGTCTTCGTCCACCTGGCGCTTGATATACACCCAGGTTCCATCGGACTCAACGAGCTTGCGGCAGGTCTTTTTATCGATTCCAGTTGCCTTGACCAGCGCCGACACCGTCTTGTCGACATCCTCGACAAGCTGCGGGTTCACGGCGATGTTGCGACATTCGACCGACGACGCCAACACGTTGCCGTTGCGGTCGTAGATGGTGCCGCGTTTGGCATAGAGGGTCTGCGCAAGCAGGCGGCGCGCATCGGCACGCTCGCGCAGTTTATCGGCTTCGACAATTTGATAGTCGGCAAGGCGAAAGACGCCCAAGCCCAAGCCAAGCCCGATGAAGCCCATGACGGCTTTGCGGCGAGGCAGAGGTGCGCCTGTGAGCCATTCGGTCGACGGACTCTTGCGCGACCTGGTGTTATGCACTTGAGGGTCGCCCGAGCCGCGAAGTCGCGACGCCGGGTCGTTGCCACGGGACTGCCCGGCGTTGTAAGATTGCCGACCCGTTCCTTGATAACCAGAACGTCCCCGCGACGAGGGACGTCCAGAACCGCGGCCCCCATCGGAACCGCGGCGATAGTCATTTGTCATACTCAGCTACCGTCTTGCTACTGAGCGGTCGCGGTCGCGTTGGCGCCCGCGGCTGCATCCTGCGAAAAGTCAAGTGTAACGCTCTCGCTGGGCTCCACCATGCCATAAGCGCCCGCAAGGTCGCGAATGCGCGTGTCGGCGCCATAGACCGAATGCATGACCTCCAGGTCGGAGCTCTCATCGGTCGCCTTTTCGAGCGTGCTGGTAAGCTCGGCGTTGCTGTTGAGCACCTGGGCCGTAACGCCGGCGAGCGCCACGCGGGCGACGCCGATCGTCATGAAGATAGCCGCAATGATGCAAAACGTTTTAAGAACGCTCATGAAAACCGGGCTTACCGCCTGGTTTGCCTGACGGCCCGCGCCCGTGTAGACATCAAAGCGCGGCGCGCGCTGCTCACGGGGAGCAACGGGGGCCTGCGGCGTCTCACGATAGGCGGGCATGGCGTTCATATCATAGGCGAGTGCTGCGCTTGAAGTGTTGTAGCCCATGATATGCCGCCTCCCATCCCGAGTACGTTGGTAGTGTGTTTAAGCTTCGTTTATGGTGCGAGCGGGAGGTCCAATATCGCGCGGTCGCGCCTACAGACGCTGCGCCACGCGGATCTTGGCTGATCTCGCCCGAGGGTTGCGCTCAACCTCATCAGGCTGGGCAACCAGGGGTTTGCGGGTGATGACCTTGAGTATCGGCACGTTGCCGCACACGCACACCGGAATCTCCGGCGGACACGTGCACCCCTGGCTCATCTCCTTAAAGTGGTTCTTTACGATACGGTCCTCGAGCGAGTGATACGAGATGACGCAGATACGTCCGCCCGGGTTGAGCCACCTGGTGGCGGCATCAAGCCCTCGTTCGAGCACATCGAGCTCGTGATTGACCTCGATGCGAATGGCCTGGAAACTTTTCTTGGCCGGGTGTCCACCATGCCGACGAGCGGCAGCCGGGATACCCGCCTTGATGATCTCGACAAATTGGCCGGTGGTTTCGATCGGTTCTTGCTCGCGGCGGCGCACGATCTCGCGCGCGATCTGCGAGGCGAACTTCTCTTCGCCGTAGACGCGTAGAATCCGGGCGAGGTCGTGTTCGTTATAGGTGTTGATGACCTCAGCTGCGTTTAAGGTGTTATTACCCGGATCCATCCGCATGTCCAATGGGGCGTCCTCGTTATACGAAAAGCCCCTGCCAGGGATATCGAGTTGCGGTGACGAAACGCCCAAATCGAACAGGAAGCCATCGACCCCGGGCACCTCGGCCGAGCAAAGCAGCTCGTCCAAGTCGCCGAAGTTGCCCTTCAGCAGCTGGTGCGGAACGCCGGGAACCTCGCGGTCCAGACGGGCGCCAGCGGCCTCGAGGGCCATGTCGTCCTGATCGACGCCGAGCAAAAGGCCCGTCTCCCCCACCTGCGCGGCCATCTTTACCGAATGGCCGGCACCGCCAAGGGTGCAATCGCAGACAACGGAGCCGCTCTTTAGCCGCAGCGACTCAAGCACTTCGCCGAGCATGACAGGTTCATGCCGATATTCTTGTGTCAAGATCCCACGCTCCATCCGTTACCCGTGCCTTGCCCTTACGAGAAGAAGAGGTCCAGCAGGGCCTCATCGTCATCGTCCTCATCGGCCGCGGCGCGATCCCAAACCTCAAGGTGGTCGTAGTTGCCCACAACCGTGACCTCGCGGTCGAGGTTCGCCTGCTTGCGGAGAGACTCGGAAAGACCGATACGACCGGCGCTGTCCACGTCCATCGACGTGGTGCGCTTGTTGATCGCCCTCATGAGCTTCTGGTCGTTAATGTCACGCGGGTTAAAACCCTCGTGGCCCTCACGACCCGCGAAGAGTCCTTCGACCCACTTATCGAAGGCCTCGGCAGAGAACACGTACAGAGCATCGACATCCAGGGCTTTGAACACGCGAACATGCTCTCCAAGCTCCTCACGAAGGGGTGCAGGCAGGGACAGACGACCTTTTGCATCGAGATTGCGCTCGTATGCACCAGTCATTCCCATGTGCGCCCTCCCCTCGGTTACTCAGATGGCACGTACGCGGGGAACCACCCCGCCTGTCGACGTGATTAATAATATGGGGAACCGCCCCATTTTTCAACACCTTTCCCC
>OLHE01001929.1_pt1 | contig 12778 bp, 4 predicted proteins | sample 1605821 | NCBI WGS metagenome assembly OLHE01 (sample SAMN03283250) | human gut metagenome | biome: human-associated habitat; material: feces | host: Homo sapiens | place: USA | collected 2013
CTCCTCTGGGTCCCCCTCTAGGTGACAAACTACCCGGTCGTTCGTCACCTTTTTCCTTATTTGCCTGGGATTTTTGATAAAATGTGGATGACAAACTACCCGGTCGTTCGACATCTTCTTGGCTGTCTGCCTTGTGCCAGAGCGTAGCGTTACCTGGCTGTCGAGATCTTTTATTTTTTATTTAGGGATTTAAAAAAGAACTGTGGAAAACTCAAAAGAGTTTCCCACAGTTTTGCTGCATCTTTTCTGCATCTTGTCGTTCGCCCAAAAACGATCTTTGATTCAGGATTGATGGCAGGTATCAGGTGCTTGTTATCTTCAGTTTCGTGGCTAACCTGCAAACTCGAAACATATCAGAGAAACATCAGATCGCTCTTTGAAAAACATCAAATAAAGTTCAAATTTTCTTAAGGTCTTTTCGCCATAGTGGAGACAACGGATGAAAGACTACCCGGTCGTTTGTCTTCTTCAACGGGCTTCTTGAATGTAGTTTGAGCCTCATGTTGCCAAACGACCGCCCGACGAATTGAAAACTAAAAAAATCAAATGCGGGGTAACTGGTAAAGCCTACCTACTGGAAGGTAAGCAAATGTAGAAGGGCGTATTTGACATATAAATAATATTATCATACTATATTATTTAAGAAAGAAGGAACAGTGATAATAGTTTACCCATCAGCACTTAAGCATGGACTGACTGAAGAAGAGGTCATTTCTGCTTGGGAACACGTTTTTGAGTACAAGATGCGTGAAGGAGATCATTTTCCACCTCATTATTTAGGCTTGGGAGTACTTCCTGATGGAAGGGTTGTAGAGTTGGTTGCGCTTTCTGATGGTTATGACTGGTATATCTTCCATGCGATGTGTCCTCCCACCCGAGGTTTCATGCATGAGTACAAAGGGGGATCAAGATGAGCAAGAGTAAGAACGACCGTGTGGTTCTTGTTGCAGAAAATGGTATTGAGGTTACTGAGGCAATGATCGATCAATGGGCAAAGGACTATGAAAGAGGGGCCGTTCCCAGCGGGTATACTCGGGAAAGTCCTGTTAAGCCTGGTAGGCCGCCCTTATCAAACGAAGGCGCTACGCGTATCACGATCACGTTGCCTAAATCGATGAAGGAAGCTCTTGTTGAAGAGGCGAAGAAAAGCGATATGACTGTCAGCTCTTTCGTTCGTGATGCAATCGCAGAGCGCATTGTTTGATCCATAGATGAGTCACCATCAATTTAACAAAATTGATGGTTGACCAGGTACGTTGCTGGTCAAAATTGGAAAATTGGTGGACAAATGAGGGGCTTTTTGGCCCTCATTTTGCGTTACAGTTAAGACAAAACGCTGTTCAATCAGTCCTTTTCATCCTAAACAAACTCTAAACACAGCTCAAAAGCACCACTTGTTCGTTGGCAAAAAATGCTCATGCCTAACTGTGTGCATCTGCTCGATGCGCTCAGTCTATCTGCGTTGGTCGACCCAGGAGGGATTTCCATGAAGAAGCTCATACATAAAGAAAAGAGGCTGTTCGTTGCTGTTGCGCTCGCATTCGCTCTGCTTCTGGCAGCATGCAGCTTAGGAACTCCTGGAAAGGCCTTCGCTTCTGCGGAAGCTTCGTCTGTAGACGATCCTGTTCAGGTAGCTCAGATAGAGCAACAGGCAGGGGAGAGGCAGGATGTTCCTTCAGTAGCAACCCTTCAAGCTGAGTCAGGAAACACTGCTGTTGTAGAGCAAACAACAGTAGGATCGGCAACGGGGGACCAAGAAGTAGTAGAGCCATCATCGTCTCCTGCTCCTACGCCAGATAGCGCCGCTAAGCCTGAGCAAACCACTACAGCGTCAAATGATGAAGCGGGCAGCGAACCCACTCAGCCTACCGATCCGTCAAAGCTTACTGGTTTTGTGATCGTATCCGGCAACACGAAGGTGGGAACCACACTTGTTGCAGGCGCTGAGGGCGCTCCTGAGGGCGTATCTTTAGCCTACCAGTGGTATTGCGGAGAAAGCGCCATCCCTGGCGCTACGATGAATGCTTACACGACCACGATCGCTGATAACGGCAAGGATATAACCTGCAGGGTAAGTGCTGCAGGATATGAAGGCGTGCTCGTTTCGGGTGCCATACGCCCACTTTCGCCTAATCAGAGCATCACCGTGGAATACTGGGGTTATACCGATGCCTCACCAGAAGCAGAAGTGTTGCTCAAATCCGAGACGGCTAATCTGACCGATCTCTTCGATTGCAAATACGACCAGAATTTTGACACCGATAAAACCAACGATCGCATTGCCTACAAGCTGCTTGGTTGGCAAGCTGAGGGCATGTCAAGCTACTACGACATTACTCTTCCTGAGACTGAGTTCTCTACAACATTGCAAGACATCGCAGCGTTGGCGGGATGGAGCGATAACGTACCGTTGGTGTTCCATGCTGTCCAGGAAGTACGCCAGATCACGGTTTATTATTGGGGCAATGGATATGAAGAAAACCACGACCTTGAGCCTATAAAGGTCATGTCGTGGTTCGATGTCCCTTATCTTGAGGGCATCGAATGGAAGGGCTGCGCGTTGTATGGGCAAGTTGATGACTGGGGTGATCAGCTTGACAATACAATGACCTGCGGCTATATCCTCTCAGAGCTTATAGATGATCCATGGTCTAACGAACTGAATGTTTATTTTGATTGGGCTTTCCTTACTTATGAGGTGTATCTCTTTGGATATGATGGCCTGATGGGTATTAATGGAGTTTGTTTTGAAGATCAGCTTGATCTACCCACGTATGGGTTAGGGTCTTACCCTGGTTATGAGTTTGTCGGATGGTTCACTGAGCCAGGTGGCGCAGGCGTACAGGTGCATGAGGGAATGCACTATTGCGACATCGAGCCAGACGACAAGATAGAAAGCATCAATTTGTATGCTTTCTTCACGCAGCTCGACCTTACAGGATCTGTTCAGATATCAGGCGGCACGAACGTTGGGGACACGCTGACGGCAACAGTAAGCGGCGCTCCCACGGATGCTCAGCTTCAGTATCAATGGTATCGCGGAGATTTGCCAATTGAAGGAGCAACGGGAGTTAGCTATGTATTGGCGAACGGGGACGCTGGTTCAAATATCAGTTGCCGAGTGACTGATGCAAATTATGGAGGAACGCTGGTCTCGAACATTCTTGGCCCAGTCAATGGGCTCGAAATGCAAGCTTTTGCGGTTTATTCAAAAGACGACAGAAGCTTGTGCTTCTACAAGCGAACATCAATGCCTGTTGTGGGGGATGTGTTCGCGGGCAAGACGGTTACAGAAATCTATACAGGTTTTGAAAACGAGATTTATGAACAAGAGGCAGCCCCATGGAAACAGTATTCATCGATCATTACAAATGTGTCGGTGGTCGATGACGGAATAGCCCCGATAAGCACAGCATATTGGTTTCTAGGGCTAGGTAGTTGTACAGGCTTCGACCTAACCAAGCTCGACACTTCAAGGGTTCTGTACATGAACAATATGTTTTCGGGTTGCCGAGCGTTGACCTCTATCAACCTAAATGGTTTTGATACGTCTCAAGTAACGAACATGAGGTTGATGTTTTCAAGTTGTCTGAACCTTGAATCGCTTGACCTATCAGGATTCGATACTTCGAATGTTGTTGATATGGCTGGTATGTTCAACAGCTGTTCAAAGCTCAAGTCTCTCAATGTCTCTAGCTTTGACACCTCAAATGTTGTTGATATGACTGGTATGTTCCATCGGTGCTCAGGGCTTACTTCTCTAGATGTGAAGAGTTTTGATACTTCGCAGGTGACAGAGATGTTCCATATGTTCTATGGATGTTCGAGCCTTGTTTCGGTGGATGTTTCTAGCTTCAATACCTCTCGAGTGACCAATATGGGTAATATGTTTGCCTCTTGTTCATCGTTAATTACGCTCGATATCAGCAATTTCGACTACAGCAGCGCAACGCGCGTGGCTAATATGTTGTATCAATGCACGAGCCTTGTTTCGGTGGATGTGGGTAACCTTAATTTAGCCACCAATACCCAATCAGCTCTTTTCTTCGGAGGATGTTCTAGCCTTACCACGATTTATTCTGCCGCTAATGCTGATCTTTTTTCGGTTACCGCGTTAGGATCGGATGCTTTTGCAAGATGCGAAAGCCTGGTTGGCGGTCTTGGCACAGCGTTTGATGCAGATCAAATTAGTTGGAAATATGTCCGTGTTGACGGTCTTGGAGGAAAGGCAGGGTATTTCACGCCGAAGATCACGGTAAGCTATTACGATCCTGAAACAGGAACAATATCCACGCCAGTGCCATATATTTATGGTCTTAAAGCTGTTGAAAGCGCCTATGCGAGCTTCTTTGGTTGGTCGTTGACTTCCGATGCTGCAGAGATTGCCTTCCTGCCAGGAGAGGTTATCACGTATGATCCGACGGACGTTAAGGATATAGTTCTCTATCCTGTTTTGGTGCCCGCGCTTACGGGGACAGTGGTCATTTCAGGCACGCCGAATGTGGGAGAATCACTGGCCGCTGTAGTCAATGGTGTGCAGGCTGATGCTCTGCTGAAGTGTCAGTGGTATCGCGGGGATTCGCCAATTGAAGGAGCAACTAGTGCAGCATATACGCTTGTAGGAGAGGACAGAGGAAGTGTTATTACGTGCAAGGTGAGCGCTTCTAACTATCGCGGTACGATTTCATCGAATACGCTTGGCCCTATTACCTATCTGGTTACAGTCGAGTATTGGTCTTATACTGATGCATCGCCAAATAACGAGGTTCTAGTCCATTCCACTACTGCTGATTTGGGAGATCTGTTCGATTATCGATACGATCAAAACAAAGATGATGATCCATCGAATGACTACACTGGATACAAATGCACTGGCTGGGTTGATGATTGGTTCTTTGAATTTTACGATATCACTACACCAATAGACGAATTTACAACTACTCTTGCAGATATCGCCAACTCCATTGAATGGGATGGCGCGAGCCCACTTATGATGCATGCATATACCGACATGCGCATGATCGAAGTCACGTATGATACGGGTGGGTACGATGAAGAATACTATTTTGACAATGTGCAGTTCATCTCGTGGTTTGATAGTCCTTCCATCGACATTGTTTGGCCTACGTATAAGTTCATCAGCCTAACAGACGAGAAGGGAAACCTGATTGATGATTCAATGACATGCGGGTATATCTTGACGGAACTTCTCAATGATTTTTGGGGGGACAAGCTGAAGTTGTATCTCACATGGGAGAAGATCGACTATAAGGTGCATTATGCCTACCCGAATGGCATCCAGGACACGCAAAGTGTGGAGTACGGAGATGTTTTAGCTCTTCCCTCAGAGGGCCCAGGCTTTGATTATCCAGGACACGAGTTTGTCGGTTGGTTCTTTGAGCGTAATGGGTCAAGCATGCAAGTGGCAGAAGGAACGATTTATGCTCAGCTTGCATGGTCGGATACTGTTGAAGAGATTAGCTTGTATGCGCATTTCCAACAAAGCGACCCTGTGACAGTCGAGTATTGGGCAATTACTGACACCTCATCCGATGACTATGTTCCTATTCGCACTGTGCAGGTTTTGCTATCAGACTATTTTGATGATTCGATCAATCAAAATACGGACAATGATTCATCGAACGACTTCAAGGGGTACGATCTGACTGGATGGTACGATAGTTTTAATTTTCTTCCTGTGGATAGCAGTATGACTATCCAGCAGCTTGCAGAGATGTGTGAATGGGATGGTACTGGTTCGATCGCTGTATATGCGATGTATGACTTGCGCATGATCGCAGTTTCTTTTATTCATTCGGGTGCTGATGGGGCAGATGAAAGGAATTCTTCAGCAGAACTTGCTTGGCATAATCCAGTTCTTTGTAATGATTATTATTGGCAAGCTCACAGGCTGGTTAGTATTCATGATGTGGATGGCAATGAGCTAGACAGAACAATGACCTGCGGTTATGTACTTAATGATCTCTTGAATGATCCATGGACAACAGAGTTGAGCGTTTACTATACATGGGAAAAGATTAACTACCAAGTGCACTATATTTATCCGAATGGTATTGAAGCAGTTCAAGATGTTGAGTATGCAACCAGCTTGGAACTTCCTACAGAAGGTCCTGGTTTTGAGTACGCTGGATACGAGTTCATTGGTTGGTACACTCAGCCAGAGGGTGCAGGAAATGCTGTTTCAATTGGTACTATATATGGCATGCTCGTTGGAGGAGATGACGGGATCGAAAGTCTGAATTTGTATGCATATTTCAGACCAACTGAATCTACAGTTTCTGCTGCGCTTGCTTGATCGGACGTAAAAGGGTTGGGTCACATTGTTCAATACGCATAACTGAAGAAAGGATCTACGTTTAGAGTGGTCTGCTACGGCTGCTACGCCGCTTCTGAACAAGAAGCGCGCTAAGCAGAGCTCGGGCATTCCTGATGCGGCGCTTCTGATTCCGGCGACGCTCTTCGCTGCGGCAGCGGGCGTGCTCTTGGTGCTGCGCAAGCGCTCCGTAGGGGCAGCGAGCGGGCTGAAGGGTTCGGCTATGGCTGCTGAGCGCGCCAAGGCCACCAAGATGAGCCGCTTCGCTATTCTTTCTGCCGTGGCGGCAGCAGCGTTCTACCTCCTCTGGGTCCTCCTCTAGGCGCCAGGTGACAAACTACCCGGTCGTTCGTCACCTTTTTCGGCTGTTTGTCTTGTTCCAGAGGGTAGCGTTACCTGGTTGACGAGGTCTTTTATTTTTTTTCATTTAGGGATTTAAAAAAGAACTGTGGAAAACTCAAAAGAGTTTCCCACAGTTTTGCTGCATCTTTTCTGCATCTTGTCGTTCGCCCAAAAACGATCTTTGATTCAGGATTGATGGCAGGTATCAGGTGCTTGTTATCTTCAGTTTCGTGGCTAACCTGCAAACTCGAAACATATCAGAGAAACATCAGATCGCTCTTTGAAAAACATCAAATAAAGTTCAAATTTTCTTAAGGTCTTTTCGCCATAGTGGAGACAACGGATGAAAGACTACCCGGTCGTTTGTCTTCTTCAACGGGCTTCTTGAATGTAGTTTGAGCCTCATGTTGCCAAACGACCGCCCGACGAATTGAAAACTAAAAAAATCAAATGCGGGGTAACTGGTAAAGCCTACCTACTGGAAGGTAAGCAAATGTAGAAGGGCGTATTTGACATATAAATAATATTATCATACTATATTATTTAAGAAAGAAGGAACAGTGATAATAGTTTACCCATCAGCACTTAAGCATGGACTGACTGAAGAAGAGGTCATTTCTGCTTGGGAACACGTTTTTGAGTACAAGATGCGTGAAGGAGATCATTTTCCACCTCATTATTTAGGCTTGGGAGTACTTCCTGATGGAAGGGTTGTAGAGTTGGTTGCGCTTTCTGATGGTTATGACTGGTATATCTTCCATGCGATGTGTCCTCCCACCCGAGGTTTCATGCATGAGTACAAAGGGGGATCAAGATGAGCAAGAGTAAGAACGACCGTGTGGTTCTTGTTGCAGAAAATGGTATTGAGGTTACTGAGGCAATGATCGATCAATGGGCAAAGGACTATGAAAGAGGGGCCGTTCCCAGCGGGTATACTCGGGAAAGTCCTGTTAAGCCTGGTAGGCCGCCCTTATCAAACGAAGGCGCTACGCGTATCACGATCACGTTGCCTAAATCGATGAAGGAAGCTCTTGTTGAAGAGGCGAAGAAAAGCGATATGACTGTCAGCTCTTTCGTTCGTGATGCAATCGCAGAGCGCATTGTTTGATCCATAGATGAGTCACCATCAATTTAACAAAATTGATGGTTGACCAGGTACGTTGCTGGTCAAAATTGGAAAATTGGTGGACAAATGAGGGGCTTTTTGGCCCTCATTTTGCGTTACAGTTAAGACAAAACGCTGTTCAATCAGTCCTTTTCATCCTAAACAAACTCTAAACACAGCTCAAAAGCACCACTTGTTCGTTGGCAAAAAATGCTCATGCCTAACTGTGTGCATCTGCTCGATGCGCTCAGTCTATCTGCGTTGGTCGACCCAGGAGGGATTTCCATGAAGAAGCTCATACATAAAGAAAAGAGGCTGTTCGTTGCTGTTGCGCTCGCATTCGCTCTGCTTCTGGCAGCATGCAGCTTAGGAACTCCTGGAAAGGCCTTCGCTTCTGCGGAAGCTTCGTCTGTAGACGATCCTGTTCAGGTAGCTCAGATAGAGCAACAGGCAGGGGAGAGGCAGGATGTTCCTTCAGTAGCAACCCTTCAAGCTGAGTCAGGAAACACTGCTGTTGTAGAGCAAACAACAGTAGGATCGGCAACGGGGGACCAAGAAGTAGTAGAGCCATCATCGTCTCCTGCTCCTACGCCAGATAGCGCCGCTAAGCCTGAGCAAACCACTACAGCGTCAAATGATGAAGCGGGCAGCGAACCCACTCAGCCTACCGATCCGTCAAAGCTTACTGGTTTTGTGATCGTATCCGGCAACACGAAGGTGGGAACCACACTTGTTGCAGGCGCTGAGGGCGCTCCTGAGGGCGTATCTTTAGCCTACCAGTGGTATTGCGGAGAAAGCGCCATCCCTGGCGCTACGATGAATGCTTACACGACCACGATCGCTGATAACGGCAAGGATATAACCTGCAGGGTAAGTGCTGCAGGATATGAAGGCGTGCTTGTTTCAGGTTCGATACGACCAACTGCTCCTGCTGCTCCGCAGGCGTTCGCGGTCTATTGCGACGAAGATAAGAGCCTTAACTTCTACAAGCGTTCGTATGTGCCTAATGTAGGGGATACGTTCGCAGGGAAGATGGCAACAGCTGTGTATACCGGAATTGAAACAACTTCCTATAATGCAGAGAGTGTTCCGTGGGCAGAGTATGCTCGAACGATTTTGAGCGTTCAAGTTGCGGATGATGGGATTGCCCCAGTTAGTACGGCATATTGGTTCTATGTCTTTAATGCGTGTACATCTTTAGATGTAGTCAGGCTCGATACCTCAAATGTTATCGATATGACGGAGATGTTCGATGCTTGCTGTAGTCTCCCTTTACTTGATGTAAGTCATTTTGATACTTCAAGGGTAACGAGCATGGCTTGGATGTTCGCTTCCTGTGAGCTATTAGTGGATCTTGATCTGTCGAGTTGGGACACATCAAGCGTTACTGATATGACAGGGATGTTTAACTACTCGTATGCTCTTTCTGAACTTCGTATAAATACGTTTAACACATCGAATGTCACAACTATGTTGGCAATGTTTGAAGGGTGCCAAGAACTTAAGACGCTCAACTTATTGGGGTGGGACACCTCGAACGTAATTGATATGGGGGAAATGTTCTGTGATTGCAGCGCTCTCACAACTCTTGACTTGTCTGGTTTTGATCTATCAAATGTGACGGACATGCACTCTATGTTCGCATGCTGTCCTTCGCTGGTTACGGTCTATGTTGCTCCTGGTGCAGATTGGTCAGGTATTTTCGGGCAATCTATGTACATGTTCGATAATTGTCCTGCGCTTGTTGGTGGCTTGGGCACTGCTTTTGAAAATGAGAAACACAGTGGAATCTATGCCTGTATTGATGGGCTTGTCGGAAAACCAGGCTACTTTACGCCGAAGATCACTGTGAGCTATTTCGACCCTGCAGCAGAAATGCTCTCTGCTCCTGTTCAGTATGTGTATGGACTGAAGGCTGCTGAGAGTGAGCTTGAAGGTTTTTGGGGCTGGGCGCTCACGCCTAATGCAACAAGTCCAGTTTTTTTGCCAAGTGCAAATGTCCTTTATGATCCAACCAATATTGCTGATATAGTGCTCTATCCTGTGATGAAGCCCATGCTTACAGGGTATGTTGTGCTTACTGGAAGCACAAAAGTTGGTGCTGTACTTGTTGCAACGGTTGAAGATGCTCCAGAAGATGCTGTTTTGATCTATCAGTGGTATCGTGGAACCAATCCTATCTCAGGTGCAATTTCAAACACCTATACCACTACCCAAGATGACAACGGCCAGGACCTCACATGTAAGGTTCAGGCTTCGGGCTATCAGGGAGTTCTTGTTTCAGGAGCTATACGTCCATTTACGCCTGTTGTGCCAGCTCAAAACATCACCGTAGAATACTGGGGCTATACCGATGCCTCGCCAGAGGCACAAGTGTTGCTCAAATCCGAGATAGCCAATCTGACCGATATTTTCGATTACAAATATGACCAGAATTTTGACACTGACAAGACCAACGATCGCGTTGCCTACAAGCTGCTCGGTTGGCAAGCTGAGGGCATGTCGAGCTATTACGACGCTTCTCTTCCTGAAAACGAGTTTTCTACCACGCTGCAAGATATCGCAGCGTTAGTGGGATGGAATAACGATGCACCTCTGGTGTTCCATGCGGTTCAGGAGGTACGTCAGATCACGGTTATATATGAGCTAGGTGGCTACGAAAATGAGCACGATTTTGAAACCATTCAGGTAATGTCATGGTTCGATATCCCTTACATTGCAGGATTGAAATGGGATGGTTATCAGTTCTTATACGAATGCGACATCTATGGGAATGAACTGGACGACTCTATGACCTGCGGATATATCTTAACTGAGCTAATGGAAGAGCCGTGGTCAGATGAGCTGTATGTTCTTTTTGATTGGACGATCCGATCCTATGTGGTTCATTTTATTGCGCCAAATGGCGCTAATAGATCCGGAAGCTATCTTTTCTGGAGTGAGATTGACCCGCCCACAACTGGCCTAGCATTTGAATACCCTGGGCATGAATTCGTTGGCTGGTTCACCGAGCTAGATGGCGCAGGAATGCAAGTATTTGCAGACACTAAATACTGTGATATTGAGCAAGATGATCAGGTTGAAAGCCGAAACCTTTATGCTTATTTCACACAGCTCGACCTTACAGGGGTTGTGCGGGTTTCAGGTAATGCGAACGCGGGTGATACGCTTACAGCTACGGTAGAAGGTGTTCCAGCCGATGCTTGCCTTCAGTATCGGTGGTATAGGGGTGAGACGCTTATTCCGGGAGCTATAGAAACCACTTATGCGCTGACTAATGAAGATGTTGGTGCAAATATTAGTTGCTGCGTTACAGATGTGAATTACAAGGGGTCATTGCTTTCCAATATCATCGGTCCGATTGGAGGATTGGACACTCAGGCTTTTGCGGTTTATTCTGATGCCGATAATAGCCTGCGTTTTTACAAACGCGCATCAGTACCGGTGGTTAGTGAGATTTTTGAAAACAGGGTGGTAACAGCGCTTTATATCGAAATTGAGGCCTCTGCAGCAAATGCTAAGTGGAAGGATTATGCATCGGCTATTAAAAGTGTTGTGGTTGTTGATAGTGGCATACAGCCAGCGAGTATTTCAAAATGGTTTGAAGGTCTTGCAAATTGCACCTATATGGACCTTTTAAAACTTGATACTTCAAAAGTTAAGACCATGTCGTATGTTTTTGGCGGCTGTTCGAGTTTGACTCATCTTGATGTATCAGGTTTTGATACATCAAATGTCACTATGATGTCTGGAATGTTTGCAGGCTGTTCAAAATTGACCTCGCTTGATATTTCAGCTTTTGATACTTCGCAGCTTATTTCGATGACAAGAATGTTTCAAGATTGCTCCTCTCTTGCTCAATTGAGTCTTCCAACCTCGAGTATGCTTCGCTTGAAAGGGCTTGTTGAAACATTTAAAAACTGCACTTCTCTTTTTGCTTTAGATTTGTCTGGCATTGTTCCTGCGAATGGCTACAATGCGTTGAGGATGTGCGAAGGGTGCACAGCGCTAACTACTATTTACGCAGCTCCTGATGCAGATTGGTCGGGTATTTCTGCAATAGATTCTTCGGAGGATTTGTTCAGTAATTGCCCTGCACTTGTTGGAGGTGGCGGTACAGAGTTCGACCCGAATAACGTGGATGTGAATCGTGCTTGCATTGATGGGCTGAATGGCAAGCCAGGTTATTTCACGGCGAAGCCTGTATATGATTCGGAGAAAAGAGAAAGCGCTGGTGAGGCGCATCTATTTATCCAAAATAATCTTTAAACGCAGCTTAAACGTTCCAATCGATTTGTTCTCAGGCTCGAGCAAGATCGCGCATGCTCGTTGGCAACGTGATGCGAACCAGCTTGGTCGAGATTGATTGTGCCAACCGTTCGTTCGGAGGAGATTCTCATGTGCAAGCTCAGGTATCCAGAGACCTATGTCTTTATTGCAGTAACGGTCATGCTCACGGCGATTTTAGCGGTGTGTGGGCTTATGGTCCCAGGAAAGGCTTTCGCCTCTATGGGAGAGCGAGCAAACAGCGAGACGGGTCAGGTGGCGCAGGTAGAAGTGCAAGAGGGCTCTTTAGTATCTGTCGAGCCATCCGCCTTTCAGGAAGCTTCTCAGCAGCCTGTAGGCGGCAAGACAACGCCAACGGCTGAGGTTGAGACTGCCCGATCGGATGGATCGAATAGTACCGTTTCCGATCAAGTGTCATCGTTATCTTCTTCAGGCTCTGAGCTGAGTGAGGGATTGAACGCCGATCAAGATGCAGACAACAGCTCCGAGCCTAGTTCCGAACCCACCCAGCCTGTCGATCTACCAAAGCTTACTGGCTTTGCAATCGTGTCAGGGAATACGAAGGTAGGAACCACGCTTGTCGCAGGTGTTGAGGGCGCTCCAGAGAATGCGTCTTTGTCTTACCAGTGGTATCGAGGAGACAGTCCCATTGCGGGCGCTACAGCGAATGCTTACACGACCACGATCGCTGATAACGGCAAGGATATAAC
>OLHE01001932.1_pt1 | contig 12773 bp, 10 predicted proteins | sample 1605821 | NCBI WGS metagenome assembly OLHE01 (sample SAMN03283250) | human gut metagenome | biome: human-associated habitat; material: feces | host: Homo sapiens | place: USA | collected 2013
AGACTTCCTTGGCCAGCTGCTTGCGGCGCTCCTCGGTGGGAGCCGGGAAGTTCAGGCGGATGGTCTGGCCGTCGTCGATGGGGTTGATGCCCACGTCGCTGGCCATGATGGCCTTGCTGATGGCACGCAGCAGGGTGCGGTCCCAGGGGGTGATGGTCAGGGTGCGGGCCTCGCTGACAGCCACGGATGCCACCTGCTGGATGGGGGTGGGCGCGCCGTAGTAGTCCACGGTCACCTTGTCCAGCACAGCGGGGTTTGCACGGCCTGCACGCACAGCGGCCAGCTCGCGGCCCAGGTGCTCCACCGAGCTCTTCATCTTTTCTTCGTAAACCTTGGTGTTGCTGCTCATTGTTGTAGTCTCCTGTTCCTGTTGATATATTCGGTGGGCAGAGTGCACCGGGCAGCCCCGCCCTTCATTGTATGTTTCTGCGCAGAAGGCTATACGCGGTCAGCCCTCATACACCAGCGTGCCCACGTTCTCGCCCTGCACAGCCTTTGCGATGTTGTCCGGGTCGGCCAGATCAAACACTAGGATGGGCAGCTTGTTGTCGCGGCACAGGGTGGCAGCGGTGCCATCCATGACGGCCAGCTGGTCCTCCAGCACCTTGGTGAAGGTGAGGGTATCGTACTTCTTGGCGTCGGGGTACTTGTGGGGGTCCTTGTCGTACACGCCGTCCACCATGGTGGCCTTGAACATCACATCGGCGCTCACTTCCACGGCGCGCAGGGCCGTTGCCGTGTCGGTGGAGAAGAAGGGGTTGCCGGTGCCGCCGCCAAACACGGCGATCTTGCCCTCGTCCATGGCGCGCAGGGCGTCTTTGCGGGTAAAGGGCTGTGCCACCTGGGGCATGGTAATGGAGGTGAACACCTCGGTGGGCACGCCCAGCTGCTCCAGCTTGTCGGAGACGGCCAGAGCGTTCATCACCGTAGCCAGCATACCGATCTTGTCGGCCAGAGTGCGCTCCATCTTGCCGCTGGAACGGCCGCGCCAGAAGTTGCCGCCGCCCACCACGATGCCGATCTGAACCCCCAGATCGTGGGCCTTTTTCACACCGCCGCAGATCGCATCCATGGTCGGCTCGTCAAAGCCCATGCCTTTTTCGCCGCCCAATGCTTCGCCGCTGATCTTGAGCAGGATACGCTGATATTTCAATGCCATAATCCAAACACCACCTGTTTATATTCCGCCGGGCTGTGTGCCCGACATTGTTATTCAAGTGTATTTTACAATAAAACACGCATAAAGTAAACAGGAAATCTGCCCAGAAAATATGGAACGTTTTATGAACAGGCCCCCGGCAAAATTGGGGCTGGACATTTTCCGGCAGACATGCTATACTATTCTTCGCAAATGCGGGCATCGTACATCGGCTAGTATATCAGCCTTCCAAGCTGAGGAGGTGGGTTCGATTCCCATTGCCCGCTCCACGAAAAAGGCACGCTGATTTGTCTGGAATCAGCGTGCTTTTCTTATTATTTACCACATTTTTTACCTCACATAGCAAAACAGCAGGCAGTTCCCGCAAAAAGGAACTGCCTGCTGTTGTTTTTCATTCTGTCAGGCCCAGGGCTGCAAACTCTCTTGCAAGGCCGTCCTCGTACACGGTGGGGGCGATGCGGTCGCACAGCTGCTTCAGCCGCTCCGAGCCGTTGCCCATGCACACACTGATCCCGGCGGCCTGGGTCATCTGCAGGTCGTTATCGCTGTCGCCAAAGCCAATGGTATCTTCCTGCGGGTGGCCCAGATGCCGGCAGATGGCCCGGATGCCGGTGCCCTTGTCGAATTTGCGGTTGATGAGCTCCCCGTTCACCATGCCGTCATCCATGGTGTCCAGATTACTCTCGCAGAACACGAACTGGTCCTGATACAGCCGCTTGGCCTCGTCCAGATCGCGCAGGTGCTCAGCAATGTACACGATCTTGTAGATCGGCTGGCCGTCGTACCGACTCAGCGGGGTCAGGCGCATGCCGTCCTGCATGGCCTTGCGCCAGCGGGCTGCCTCGCTGTTCAGGGGCTTGTCCGGCGCGTCGGCGGTAAACTTCCAGCGTGCGGTCATCTTCGGCCCGGCAAAGGTATCGTCACGGGACTCCAGCGTGTAGTCCACGCCGTGCTGGAGCAGCACGGCGCTCAGGCCGCTGCACTGTTCCGGCTCCATGGGCAGGTCCACCAGCACCTGCCCGTCGCAGAGCACATAGCCGCCCGCGCTGCAGATGGCACCGTCAAAACAGCCGTACTCCAGCAGCGGCGCGGTCATGCGCAGGTTGCGTCCGGTGCACAGAAACAGCTTGTGCCCGTTGGCCCGGGCCGCCCGCAGCGCCTGCAGGGTGCTGTCCGGGATGAGCATCTCCCCCGGCGGCAGCAGGGTGCCGTCAATGTCCAAAAAGATCAGCTTACGGTTCATGCGTCCTCCTTTATCCGGATCGAACCACGGTCCACCACGCTGTACCCCAGGGTGGTCTGGCGGACGGGGCCGCCGTTTTCCGGGTGCTCCAGCATCTGCAGCAGCATCCGGGCGGCTTCCACACCCACCTGTTTCTGGTAAAAGCGCACGGTGGTCAGACCCGGCTCCACAACGCCGCCCACCCAGCTGTCGCCAATGCCGGCCAGACTGACCTGGGTGCCGATGGCGCGGCCTGCCGCCCTGAGTGCCCGCATGGCCCCCAGCGCCACCGTGTCGGTCACGCACACCACGCCGTCCAGATCCGGGCAGCAGGCCAGCAGCTCGTTCATGCAGCGCTCGCCCTCTTCCATGGTAAAGGCAGAGCAGCACAGCCGGGGCAGCTTGTCGCCGTCCAGCCCGGCAGCGTTCAGGGCGTCCTGCACACCCTGACGGCGCGCAAGCCCGACGGCCTGATCCTTCTCGGTGCCGCCGATGTACGCCAGCCTGCGGTGCCCGCAGGCCAGCATCCGCTGGGCCAGCTCCCGGGCCGCACTGCGATCATCGTTGTACACGCAGGGCACCTCCGGGAAGCGCTGCCCGGTGACCACCAGCGGCACCCGGCAGGCCTTGAAGGCCCGGGCCAGCTGAGGGCTGTAGTAGCACCCCAGCAGGATGATGCCCGCCACATGGTTGCGCTGCATGGCGGTCAGGTAGCCCAGCTCCCGCTGCTCGTCCAGCTCGGTGTTGCCCAGCAGAATCAGGTAGTTCTGTTGATCCAGTTCGCTGGCGATGCCGGCGGTGATCTGCCCCACCGACTGGGAGCTGATGCTGGGGGCAATGACCCCGATCTGGTTCACCCGGCCGGTGCGTAGAGTCTGCGCGGCGGCGTCCGGGCGGTAGCCTGTTTTTTCCACCACTTCCCGGATGGCTTCCCGCTTCTGTTCACTGAGCGGCCCGCCGTTGAGATATCGGCTGACTGCCGCGCTGGACACGCCAGCCATTTTTGCAATGTCACTGATGGTCATGGGGCAAGTTCCTCTCACACACTCTGCATCCCGCAGATTGTAAACGTTTTCATTTTCTATTATAAACCGGCCTGCACCGTCCCGCAAGGGGTGCAATGGCCTGTTTTGTTGCAGCGGCATCCCCAGTTTTTGGCAGTCCTGCACAAATCCGCTTGCATCTGGCAAGCAGAATCCAACTCTTTTTTGCTATTCCGGCGGGCAGCCCTTACAGGACACCCATGTGCAGTGCCCGCAGCAGCAGGCCCAGCACCAGCACCACCAGCAGCAGGGTCAGGATGGTCCTGTTCCCGGTGCGCTTCTTTTTGGAGCTGCGGCGTGCCGGGGCGCTGCGCTTGCGGGCAGCCGTGCGGCTGTTGTTCGACGCTTTCCCGCCCGACGTCCTGCTGCCGGTACGGGCCGCAGGCTTCGCCGCTTTGCTCTGCCCGCGGGTGTTGTCGGCCGGGCGGGCCGCTTTCCGGGCACCGCACTGCTCCAGAAAGCTCTCGGCCTCCCGGTAATACTGGGCCAGCTCGTTTTCCCGGAAGGCGGCGTCCGCATACCCTTCTTCCAGGCTCTCGATGGCCTCATTGAACAGCAGTGCGGCCTGCGCTGCATCCTGTGCGTCGGCGGCGTGGGCCGCCTCGTTGCGGGCGGTGCGCACCGCGTTGCAGGCCCGGCGGGCTGCGCCGGGGTGCCGGGTATTGCCCAGCAGGTCCAGCGGTTTGGCGGCGTCCTTCTCCGGGTCCAGCAGCACCCGCATGCACAGGGTGGTGTCCAGCTGCTGCCAGCTGGTCTTGCCGCTCAGGTCCGGCATCCGGTCGTAATAGTCCGGGCTTTCCTTCTGGCGCTGGGCAATGTGCCGCAGCAGCGCGTCCAGACTGTGGCTGCCCGGCTTCTGCTCCCAGTGCCAGCGCAGCAGGCGGCGGCTGATCTCGTCGCATTCGGTCTTGATCTCAAATGCAGCCTGCAATGCTTCGTCCTGCATAATGGCCTCCTTTTTCCTTCTTGTGCAGAAAAGGCGGAGGTGGCACACGCCTTCCTCCGCCTTCTTTCTGCATTCTTTTACAGCATGAATTGATAATACACAAAGCCGCACAGGGCCACTGCCGCACAGACGATGGCCGTGATGGGCGGCACCCAGCGGATCAGCGCTTCGGCCACGCTGTCGCGGTCATCTTCCTCTTCCTCGTCCAGATCGTCGTCCGGCACTTCCTGCACCGGTTCGGCGCGGCGGGAGGGCGCGGGGATCACCCGGGTGCCCTCGTCGGCACTGCTGCCCGGGAACGCCGCCCGGGTGGATGCATCCAGCACACGGGTGTGCTCCTCGGCATCCTCCAGCGGCTCGCGGCGGAGCTCAAAGGGTTCCACCTCCTCGGCCGGGCTGCGGGGTGCGCTCACCACGCGGGTGGGCTCCTCGCCAGCGGGTGCAGCCCCCACGATGCGGGTAGGCTCTTCCGCTGCGGCGGGCGATGCCGGAACTTCGGCTGCGGGCCGGGCAGGCTGCTCCGGCTGCAGCAGCGTGTTCAGCGCGTTCTGCAGCAGGATGCGGTCACACCGGCACTCGGTGCAGTAGACCGTATCTTCCTCTTTGGGATGGAATGCACCGCAGGCGCAGTACCAGCCGTTCTCAAACACCTGGGGCTGATACTTCAGGCCGGTGCGGTTCATGCGGCTTTCCAGCGCCTTCTGCAGCTCCGGGCTCAGGCGGCGGGGTGCCGACAGGCGCACCCGCTTGATGTCCTTGAGGTGCACCACGCGCTTGCCGTTGTACACGTTGACCAGCGAGACGTCCACACTGGTGATGGCCTTGGACGTAATGAACACGGCATCGTCCATGCCAAACAGCTCGCCGGGCTTCACTTCGATGTCCCGGTACTCAAACTGATCCTCACACAGGATCACGCCGTCCACGCCCTTGCACTTGAAGTGCACTTCCAGAGCGGTCAGGGTCACGCGGGAAATGTTCTTGAAGGTCAGGCAGACGGCATTCTCGCCGCTGACATCCCCCCGCAGCAGCTCCACGCAGACAAACTGCACCGGGCTGCCCGGGGTGTAATAGTTCGCACGGGTCCGTGCGACCGGGTTGAAGTTTTCCTCCACGACACTCGCTCCTTTCCGGGGTCATTCCGTTGCTTCCGGGGCATCCTGCTCCGGTGCGGGGTCCTGCTCCGGTGCGGGGTCCTGCTCCGGCTGCTGACCGGTCGGCTGTTCTGCCGTCTCGGCCTGCTCGGCATGCTCTGCGGTCTCTGCCTTCTCGGCGGTCTCCACAGGCTGGGCGGCCTCTACAGGCTGCTCCGGCTGCTTGGCATCCGGGTCCTCCAGGGGAGGCAGAGTGCCGCCGGCCATGATGGTGTTGAACTGCTGCTCGTTGAGCTTTTCACGCTCCATCAGGGCCTTGGCCAGTGCGTGCAGCTGGTCGATGTGCTCGGTCAGGGTGCGGCGGCAGGTCTCGTAGGCCTCGTCGATGATGTCCCGCATCTCGCCGTCGATCTCGGCAGCGGTGGTCTCGCTGTAGCCCTTGCCCTGGCCCAGATCACGGCCCAGGAAGGTCTCCTCCTGCGAGGTGCCGTACACCACCGGGCCCAGACGCTCCGAGAAGCCGTACTTGGTGATCATCTGCCGGGCAATGTTGGTGGCCTGCTGCAGGTCGTTGGAGGCACCGGTGGAGATATCCTCCAGGATCAGCTGCTCGGCCACACGGCCGCCCAGGCTGGACACGATGTCCTCGAACATCTCGCCCTTGGTCACATAGCTGCGGTCCTTTTCGGGCAGGTACATGGTGTAGCCGCCGGCCTGACCGCGGGGAATGATGGTGATCTCATGGACCCGGGGGTGATGCTTGCAGTAGAAGCCTGCCACAGCGTGGCCTGCCTCGTGGTAAGCGGTGAGCTTTTTCTCCTCGGGGGTCACCACACGGCTCTTCTTTTCCGGGCCGGCCATCACCTTCATGGAGGCCTCTTCAATATCCTCCATGGTAATGGCCTTGCGGCTGCGGCGGGCTGCCAGCAGGGCAGCCTCGTTGACCAGGTTCTCCAGGTCGGCACCGGCAAAACCGGCGGTGCGCTGGGCGATGACCTTCAGGGACACATCCGGAGCCAGCGGCTTATTCTTGGTGTGCACCTTCAGGATCTCTTCGCGGCCCTTGACGTCCGGCAGGCCCACAAAGACCTGACGGTCAAAACGGCCGGGACGCAGCAGCGCCTTGTCCAGAATGTCGGCACGGTTGGTGGCAGCCATCACGATGATGCCGTCGTTGGCCTCAAAGCCGTCCATCTCCACCAGCAGCTGGTTCAAAGTCTGCTCGCGCTCGTCGTGGCCGCCGCCCAGACCGGCACCGCGCTGACGGCCCACTGCGTCGATCTCATCAATGAAAATGATGCATGGCATCGTCTTTTTTGCCTTGTCGAACAGGTCACGCACGCGGGATGCGCCCACGCCGACGTACATTTCCACAAAGTCGGAGCCGGAAATGGAATAGAACGGCACCCCTGCCTCACCGGCACAGGCACGGGCCAGCAGGGTCTTGCCGGTACCCGGAGGGCCCACCAGCAGCACGCCGTGGGGGATGCGGGCACCCAGCGTATTGAACTTGTCCGGGCTCTTGAGGAACTCCACCACTTCCTTGAGTTCCTCTTTTTCTTCGTCCTCACCGGCAACGTCGGCAAAGGTAGCGGTCTTTTTGTTCTCGCGCTCATCCTTCACGCGGGCCTTGCCCACGTTCATGATGCCGCCGCCGGCACCGCCGCCGCGCATCATGGAGAACAGCAGGAAACCGGTGCAGCCCAGCATGGCCAGATAGAACAGGATCTCCATCCAGGGGATGCTCTCCTTGAGCGGGGTATAATCATACTCCATCGGGGCATCGGGGTTTGCTTCGTCGTAGGCTGCAATGTAGCTGTCCACATTCTTGACGAACATGGAGGCATAGGGCAGCTTGTAGCGCACGGTCACGGTGCCGTCGCTGTTCTTCTCGGCCCCGGTGGAGCCGGAGGAGGAAGAGGACAGCATCCCGGACAGCAGCCCGCCGGTGGACTGCGCCGTGCTCACGGACGACGGGTCCGGCAGGGCCAGCTTGCCCTCCTTGAGGGTCATGGTGAGCACACCGGTGTTCAGGTCCAGCGTGAACTTGGTGACCTGCAGGTTTTCAAAATACTGCACCGCCGTGGAGTAAACCATGGAGGACGAGCCGCCGCTGCTGCTGCCGCCGCCCAGCACGCTCCATACCATGAGCACAGCAGCCAGTGCCAGTGCCAGGATCAGCGGGTTGAAACGAGGTTTCTTCGGTTGCAAAAAAATCAACTCCAGTTCAGGGTGAATTTGATCCGGGACTTACTTCGTGTAGATCTCGGGCTTGAGCACGCCCACATAGGGCAGGTTGCGGTACTTTTCATCGTAGTCCAGGCCATAGCCCACCACGAACTCGTCCGGCACCTGGAAGCCCTCGTAATCGGGCTGAATGTCGGCCTTGCGGCGGCTGGGCTTGTCGAGGATGGTGCAGATCTTGACCGAGTTGGGGTTGCGCATCTTGAGCATGGGCACCAGCTTGGACAGGGTGACACCGGTGTCGAGGATGTCCTCCACGATCAGCACGTCCTTGCCGGACAGATCACCATCCAGATCCTTGATGATCTTGACCAGACCGCTGGTCACGGTGTTGCTGCCGCCGTAGCTGGACACCACCATGAAGTCGATGCTGCAGGGAATGGTCACTGCCCGCATCAGGTCGGCCATAAAGACCACCGATCCCTTCAGGATGGACACCAGCACGAGGTTTTTGCCCTCGTAGTCCTTGCTGATGCGTGCACCCAGCTCCGCAACCTTGGCTTTCAGCTGTTCTTCCGAGACCAGAACGGTCTTGATGTCATCATTCATGCTCATGATGTTTCTCCTTTTTATCCCTTCAAGTTTCCTGTTCCATCTGCAGGATCTGCGTCGTGGTCCCATCCGGTGCAAGGCCCTCGGCAAAGCCGCTGCCGCACACCCAAAGCACCTCGCTGCCTGCTGCCAGCAGCGGCAGCGTGTCCCGCTGCTGTGCCGGGATGTCCGCTTCGTTCATCCATTTGCGCAGGCGGTTGTGCACCGCTCGCCCGGTGGGGCGGTAAACATCCCCCGGCTGGCGGGTGCGCAGAACAAGACCAGCATACAACGTAGTTATTCTAGCATAATCCGCCCGATTTTTTAAGTCTTTTTTATGAACGACTTGTATTTTTTCTTCAAAATCCGCCGGGAACACCCGTGCAGTCAGGGTTTTGCCCCCCGGCAGAGGCATCCGGGCCGGTTTTCCGGCCTGCAGGGCTGCGGTAAATGCGGCCGCCGCATCGGCGTCCCAGCCGGCGGATTCGGCCTGTGTTTCCTGCCGGAGCACCCCATCTGCCGCGCAGAAGCGGACCTTCCCGGTCAGCTGCACGGCTCCGCTGCCCTGCTGCACCAGCTGCGCCAACAGCCGGATATATTTTTCTTCCGGGTCCCGCACCGGGGCCGCCAGACGGTGCAGGGCCGTTTCCAGAATGGGCGCATCCGCTGCCGCCAGCGGCTCCAGCCGCCAGCACACGGGGTCCGTGTCCGACAGGCGGGCATCCATCAGCAGCGCTTCGGCCTTTTGGGCAAAGTAGGCATCGGCCTGCGCCGCCTTCTCGCAGAAGCGGGCCAGATTTTCCGTCGCCGCCTCGTTCGTGCTCTGCAAAGCAGGCAGTGCCGCCCGGCGCAGCCGGTTGCGGGCGTAGGCGTCCGTCTCGTTCGTCTCATCGGTGACCCATGTCTGCCCGGCCGCCCGGCAGACCGCCTCGGTGTCGGCCCGGTTCAGGCAGAGCAGCGGCCGCAGATAACACCCGCGCCGGGGCCGGATGCCTGCCGCGCCGTGCAGCCCGGTGCCCCGGGCCAGCCGCAGCAGCAGCGTTTCGGCCTGGTCATTTGCAGTATGGGCCGTTGCCATGGCATCTATCCCCTCTTCGCACAGGCGTTCAAAGCAGGCATAGCGCAGGCGGCGGGCCCAGTCCTCCCCGGCGTGGGGCGGCGGCGCATCCACCGTGTCGGCCAGTTCTGCCGCGTGGAACACCCGCAGTGGCACCCCCAGTGCCCCGCAGGCCTGCCGCACAAAGGCTTCGTCCCGGTCGGCGGCGGCGCCGCGCAGGCCGTGGTTCACATGGCAGGCTGAGAGGGTGTAGCCGAACTCCGGCTGCAGCGCCCGCAACAGGAGCAGCAGCGCCATGCTGTCGGCCCCGCCGGAAACCGCCGCCGCCAGCCGCAGCGGCTGCCCCGGACACAAAAGCCGGTTCTGCAGGCAGAAATCCCGCACCGCAGCCCGGCAGTCTTTCTCGTTTTTCATCGGTTCAGCGCTTGAAATCCACATCCATGAAGCGGGTGTGGGCACCGTCCCAGCCCAGCGGCACGGTACTGGTCTCACCATGGCGGTTCTTGGCCACGATGCACTCGGCCGTGTCGGCATCCACCTCGGCACCGTCCGGGTTCTGGCTGGCGTAATAGGAATCGCGGTACAGGAACAGGACGCAGTCGGCGTCCTGCTCGATGGAACCGGAATCACGCAGGTCGGACAGCTGGGGCCGGTGGCTGGAGTTGTTGCCCTGCTTTTCCACCGCACGGGACAGCTGGCTCAGGGCAATGATGGGCACGTTCATTTCCTTGGCCATGATCTTGAGGTTCCGGGTGATAGAACTGATTTCCTGCACGCGGTTCTCGGTGCGCTGGCCGGTGGTCATCAGCTGCAGATAGTCGATGACGATCAGACCTACGTTGGGGCGGGTGGGGTCCTGGTTCACCCGGCGGATCTTGGCCTTCATCTCGGTGATGGTGATGCCGGAGGTATCGTCCATATAGATCGGTGCATCGTGGAGTTTTTCAGTGGCCAGCGCCAGATACTCCCAGTCCTCGGCACGCAGGGCACCGGTGCGGAAGGCCTGGCTGTCAATGCCGGCCTCGGCGGACAGGATGCGGTTGGTGAGCTGCTCCTTGGTCATTTCCAGGCTGAAGATGGCCACCGGCACCTTTTGCTGCATGGCCACGCGGGTGGCGATGTTCAGTGCAAAACTGGTTTTACCCATACCAGGACGAGCTGCCAGAATGATCAGATCGCCGCGGCCAAGGCCGGTAAGCACGGTATCCAGCAGACGGAAGCCGGTGGGGATGCCCTTGTACTTGTCGGCATCCGGGCCGCTGATCTTCTGCAGGTTGGTCAGGGTCTCCACCATGCTGGAGGAAAGCGGGGTCAGGGCGCTGGAATCCCGGCCGGAGCGGATCTCGTAGATGCGCTGTTCGGCATTTTCCAGCAGCAGGTCGGCGTCCGGCTCGTCCCCGGCGTCCTGCAGGATATCCTTGGCCACGTCCATCAGCTGGCGCACCAGATACTTTTCCTGCACGATCTGGGCGTAGGCCTTCACGTTGGAGATGCTGGGCACCGTCTCAGCCAGACCGGTCAGGTACACCTTGGCTTCGTCCGCACTGGGGAACACTCCGTCCGAAATGACCGCATCCAGCAGGGTCACAAAGTCAATGGTCTGGTCGTTGGTGAACAGCCGCAGCATCTCGCTCCAGATCTGCGCGTTCTGCCGGGTATAGAACATTTCCGGCTTGATGATCTCCACCAGGTCGGTCAGGGTGTCGGGCTTGAGCAGCACCGCGCCCAGCACGCTCTGCTCTGCCTGCATGTTGAACGGCTGGTTGATGCCCACGCTCTCCAGATTCAGTTCGTTGTTATAATGTCGTTCGTTCGGCATGGTCGTTCATCCTTCTGTCAATTCCCGTAAAGCCAAAAAGCGCCCCCTGCTGTGAGGGGGCGCAGATTGGCAGAAAAATCAGGCCTGTTCCACTTCCACCTGGATCTTGAAGGAAGCCACAACGCCCACATGCAGGCGCACCTTGCCGTTGAACACACCGGCATCTTTGATGTCGCGGGTCTCCATCTCGATCTTCTTCTTGTCGATGGGAGCACCGGCCAGCTGTGCCAGAGCCTCGGCCACTTCCTTGCCGGTGACCTTGCCGTGCAGACGACCGGAGGCACCGCCCTTGGCCTTGATGGTCACGGTCTTGCCTTCGATCTTGGCGGCCAGTGCCTTGGCAGCGGCCACATTCTCAGCTTCATGGAAATCGGCTGCGGCTTCTTTGCCGCGGGCCACGTTCACAGCGCTGGCATCGGCCACAGCCGCCAGCTTGCGCGGGAACAGGTAGTTGCGGGCGTAGCCGTCGGACACCTCATGGATCTCGTCCTTTTTGCCAATGCCCTTGATATCCTGCTTGAGAATCACTTTCATGTTTATCCCTCACTTTTCACCGGAACCCCGGTGCCGTTCTTGTGTTTATAGTATAGCGCATTTGTCGGCTTTGAGCAAGAGGGGCAGCCAACCATTTAAAATGGTCTCCGCTTCGCTCTGACCATATTCATCGGAAGTTTATGATTTATTTCGTGTTTGTCGCAGCCTGCGGGCTGCTCCAAACACCCTTTCACGCAAGGAGCTGCTGCCGTTGATAACTTCTCCCTGCAAAAAGTTGTGCAGAATGTTTTCTCTCCGGCCCCTCTTGTGAAAAATGCACTTCCGGAACGCCCGCAGGTGTTCCGGAAGTGCAAAAATCCAATTTATTTCCGCTATTTCTGGCCAGAGCACACGCGGCGGCCATTCTAAACGGTCAGGCTCTTACGCCAGTTCCTTCTGCACCACATCGAGTGCCGCCTCGATGACCTTGTCCATGTCGTAGTACTTGTATTCGCCCAGGCGGCCGCCGAAGATCACACCCGGCTCGGCGTCGGCCAGCTGCTTGTATTCGGCGTACAGAGCACCGTTCTTGGCGTCGTTGACCGGGTAGTACGGCTCGTCGCCCTTGTTCCACTCGGCGCTGTATTCACGGCTGATGACCGTTTTGGGCTGGGTGCCGAACTCGAAGTGCTTGTGCTCGATGATGCGGGTGTAGGGGGTCTCTGCATCGGTGTAGTTCACCACGGCGTTGCCCTGATAGTTGTCGGTGTCCAGCACCTCGGTCTCAAAGCGGACGCTGCGGTACTGCAAAGCCCCCAGACGGTAGTCAAAGTAGGCATCCACCGGGCCGGTGTACACCACCTTGTCGGCCAGCGCGTTCAGCGCCTCACGGTCAGCCAGATAGTCCACATTCAGGCGCACCTCGGTGCCCTCCAGCATGTTTTCCACCATGGCGGTGTAGCCGCCGTTGGGGATGCCCTGATACAGGGCGTTGAAATAGTTGTTGTCGTAGGTAAAGCGCACCGGCAGACGCTTGATGATAAAGTCCGGCAGCTCAGTGCAGGGGCGGCCCCACTGCTTGCCGGTGTAGCCCTTGATGAGCTTTTCGTAGATGTCGGTGCCCACCAGACTGATGGCCTGCTCTTCCAGATTCTGCGGGTCGGTGATGCCTGCCTCCGCCTTCT
>OLHE01001936.1_pt1 | contig 12748 bp, 13 predicted proteins | sample 1605821 | NCBI WGS metagenome assembly OLHE01 (sample SAMN03283250) | human gut metagenome | biome: human-associated habitat; material: feces | host: Homo sapiens | place: USA | collected 2013
TCTTCGCCTCCCTGGCGGCCCGATCCTCGTCTGCCGACGTCCCTCCCGGTAGCCTTACCCCGGCGGCTATGCTGCTGGCCCTGGTGTTCGTGGTTTTCGGAGGCGTGACACTCTATCTCGGCGCCGGCGTGCCGGTACTGCCGTCGCTGCGCGGCGCCCTCACCGCAATTGCCGTCCTGGGCGCCTATTATGTATTTCAGATATCCGTCTTTTCCCTGGTAGGCTACTCCTTCACCGGCGCCGAAGGCCGCCGCAGGTGGGTAGACTCATTCATGGGTTCGCAGGCTCTGGCCGGTCTGCTCCTGATGCCCGTCGGGCTCCTGATGGTCTGTATGCCACAATGGCACGTTTTCTTAACGTTTTTTGCCGCAATTATATATATATCGGCCAGATTGTTATTCATAAGCAAGGGTTTTAGGATTTTTTACCGCGGTTTTAGAAGTTTGCTTTACTTTTTTTTGTACCTTTGCACCCTGGAAATCATACCGGCGATGGCAGTCCTGGGTATCGTCCGTAGACTTGTTGCCTATCTCCCCGTCGCCCCTTAAGCTTATAAGTGTGAAAGTAAACAAGATATTAGTATCCCAGCCCCAGCCGACTTCGGAAAAATCTCCTTATTTCGACCTTGCCGCAAAGCATGGCGCCGAAATCGTTTTCCGGCCTTTCATTAAAGTCGAGGGGATCTCCGCTAAGGATTTTCGCCAGCAGAAGGTGAACATCGCCGAGTTTACGGCCGTGATTTTCACCGCTAAGACCGCTGTGGATAATTTCTTCCGCCTCTGTGAGGAAATGAGAATCACCATTCCCGTAACCTTCAAGTATTTTTGCACCAGCGAAAGCATAGCCAATTATCTCCAGAAGTATATCGTTTACCGCAAACGTAAGATTTTCGCCTCCAAGACCGGTAAACTCGCTGACCTCATTCCGGCAATGCTCAAGCACAAGACCGAGAAATACCTCCTTGCAGTAAGCGACGTCAGCAGCGGAGCCGATGCCGCGCTCCTTACCGAGAACAAGCTCGACTTCACCAGCGCCGTGTTCTACCGCACCGTCAGCAACGATTTCACCGACGGCGAACCCATCGACTACGATATGCTCGTTTTCTTCAGCCCCCAGGGCATACAGAGCCTGCTGAAGAACTTCCCGGATTTCAAGCAGGGCGATATGCTCATCGCCGCCTTCGGAGCCGCTACCGCAAAGAGCGTCGCCGACGCCGGACTGCGCCTGGATATCGAGGCCCCCTCGCCCGAGGCTTCTTCCATGCCCGCAGCCATCGACCTCTACCTCACCCGTCAGAAAGCCGGCTGATTCCGGGACTTTCCCCCGCAGCCGTAAGAACCATATCCCCGCGCAGCCGTGAAAGAATTTCCGCTGTACAAAAAGGAGAAACTTTGCTCCGTTGTGGCCATCGAACAGCTCTTTGGCCGCGGCGGAGCTGATTTTTCGCGCCTTGCCTACCCGCTGCGCGCCGTGGCCCGCAATAATCCCCGCCGCCACAGCGACGCCCCCGTGGCCTTCCTCATCAGCGTGCCCAAGAAGCGCCTGCGCCACGCTGTCGACCGCGTGCTCATGCGCCGTCGCATACGCGATGCCTTCCGCCTCAACCGGGCCGAATTCCCCCTGCCGGCCGGAATACGCCTGGACCTGGCCTTCGTCTATGTCTCCGATTCGCCGGCTCCATACCCTGCCGTAGTCCGCGCCATGCGCCGCATCCTCGCCGCCCTCGCCGCCCATTATTCCCCAACCCCGGCCCCCTCTGTCTGAAGTCAGCTGCGGAGCAGCTTTTTGTCCAGGCCGCAAGATTTTTCTTGCGGAAAAAGAATAGCCAGCTGCGGAGCAGCTTTTTGTTCAGGCCCGCAAGATTTATCTTGCGGAAAAACCCGGAAAAACGCGGGTGCGCTTTGTGCTTTGTGCTTTTATTATTAATTTTGCGGCACAAACCACTGAGCTTGCAATGAACTACAGTATCTTAGATTTCCTTGGCCTCCTCGGTGCCGTCGGCCTGTTCCTCTACGGCATGAAGGTGATGAGCGAAGGTCTCCAGAAAGCGGCCGGCGACCGCTTGCGCAATATTCTCCAGGCTATGACCCGAAACCGCTTCACGGGTCTGTTAACCGGATTCCTGATTACTGCGCTGATTCAGAGCTCATCGGCATCGACGGTGATGGTTGTAAGCTTCGTGAACGCCGGTCTTATGAACCTGGCGCAGTCCATGGCCGTGATTATGGGTGCGAACGTCGGCACAACATTCACCGCGTGGGTTATCGCGATTTTCGGTTTCAAGGTCAATATATCCGCCTTCATAATTCCTCTTATCGGCCTGGCCGTGGTGCTCCTGTTCACAAACAAGAGCCGGACCAAGAGCATCGGCGAGTTCCTTCTGGGCTTCTCGCTGCTGTTCATGGGCCTGAATATGATCAGCGACTACGTCCCGGACCTGCAGAGCAATCCCGAGATGTTCGCCTTCCTTCAGCAGTACACCTCGATGGGCATAGGCAGCGTGCTGATTTTCTGCGCCGTAGGCCTTGTCATTACCGCCGTTATCCAGAGTTCCGCCGCTACTTTCGCAATCACCCTGATTATGTGCAGCAAGGGCTGGATTTCATTCGACCTGGCCTGCGCCCTGGTGCTCGGTTCCAATATAGGCACTACGATAACGCCGATCCTGGCCTCCCTCAGCGGTAACGTCGCCGCCAAGCGTACCGCCATGGGACACCTCCTCTTCAACCTCCTCGGCACAATCTGGTGCCTGGTCGTGTTCCTGCCTTTCGCGGACATGAACGCATGGCTCACCGAACTCATAGGCCAGGGCGACCCCAACGAACTCTTCGCCTTCGTAAATCAGATACAGGCCGAGAGCCCCGACCTCTACGACCATCTCTTCGACGGCTCTCTGCCTGCCGACCACGAGGTCCTGACTAAAATCGCCGCCATGCAGATGAGCGTTTCCTTCGGCCTCTCGCTCTTCCACACCACCTTCAACCTCGTCAACGTAACCATAATGATATGGCTCACGGGCCTGTACGTCAAGATTGTCGAGTGGCTCGTGCCCTCCAAGAACCGCGACGACGAGGAATTCACCCTCAAGTTCATCTCCCGCGGTCTCATGGGCGCCGCCGAGCTCAACATCACTCTGGCCGAGAAGGAAATCAGCGTTTACGCCGAGCGAGTCGGCCGCATGATGGACATGGCCCGCAACCTCATCCACACAAAGCCCAAGACCACGGAGTACAACAACCTCTATTCGCGCCTTGAGAAGTACGAGGACATCTCGGACCGCATGGAGGTCGAAATCGCCCACTACCTCAACCGCATTACCGAAGGCCGGCTGGCCTACCAGACAAAGCTCAAGATTGCCGCCATGCTCAATATCATAAGCGAAATCGAGAGCATCGCCGACTGCTGCATGGGCGTAGGCAAGATTCTGAACCGCAAGATCGAGGCAGCCGTCGACTTCAACCAGGAAATCTACGACAACCTCGACCAGATGTACGTCTATGTACGCGACGCCATGAACATCATGGTAGCTCAGCTCAAGAACATCGAGGATGTTTCCGAGAAGAAGCTCATCGAGTCCTACAACAAGGAGCGCGAGATAAACAACTTCCGCAACCAGCTGCGCAGTGCCAACGTAGGCAACATCCACGACAAGCACTACGAGTACCAGGCCGGCATATACTACATGGACATCGTAGGCGACCTCGAGAAGACCGGCGACTATATCATCAACGTGGTCGATACCCTGCGCGACGATTTCACTCGTCACCCGGCCTGAAAGGCCCGCCCCGTTCCGGCGCAAATTAGCGCCGGCGCCCGGCTGAAAGCCAGTCCTGTTCCGACGCGAGCTCGCGCCGGCCCTTCGGAAAGTTCGGGCCGCCTCTTCGCCGCTTCTTCGCCCGCTCTCCGCTGAAAGAATTACGAATCCGAACCTTTTTTTTGACCCCAAAAGCCCTCTGTATATACCTACAGAGGGCTTTTTAACTGATTTTTTGTAAAATTTCGTGAACAAAAAAGATACAAATCGGTTACGCTATATTATATCTCATTATTTTTCGACATATTTGCCATCGCTTAAAGCCGTCATATGCCCCAGAGTAGTACATTTGGCACCATTTTGATAGTAGACAGCGACGACAATGTAGCGGACTTGCTCAAAGTTAATCTCGGCAGTCAGGGCTATGGAGTGACGCGTCTGCTGCACGCTTCGGAAGTCGACCGTTCGGCGCTTTCCGAGGTGTGTCTGGTGATTGCCGATTCAATGCTCGAGGAGTATTCCGGTCTCGACCTGGTCTACGACCTGCGCGACGACTACCGCACGGAGCACATCGGCATAATCCTCTACTCCGTCAACGACCGCGAGCGCATGATTATCGATGCCCTCGACGCCGGAGCCGACGACTATATCGTAAAGCCCTTCTCCCTGCGCGAGATGGTGGCGCGCGTAAAGAGTGTCCTGCGCCGTCGTTCCCGCCGTTCCGGCAGCGCCTCTGTCGATGCCCGCATTGAGCTCGGAACGCTTTCCGTCGACATGGACGCCCAGTCCGTTTCTGTCGATGGTCTTCCCGTGACCCTGAGCCGAACCGAATTCGCCATTCTGGCCCTCCTGCTCAAGAACAAGAATATGTACGTTTCCCGCACCGACATCCACCGCAGCGTGTGGGGCGACGAGGCTGCCGCAGCCGGAAACGAGCGTATCGTCGACACAAATATATCCAGTCTGCGCAAAAAGCTCGGCTCGATGGCCGACAGGATTTATTCCCGCTCCGGAATAGGATATATGATTTCTTGATTCTCAGCTCATTATCCTTGGCGTAAAACATTTTAACCTCGCTGGCGTTTAACCAACGAGTAAAAATTCGTATATTTGCATCTTGCAAGAAAATAACTGACATGAAAACTGAAGTAATTGATTTCGACCGCCTGAGCTACGCGCTCGGCATCAGCATCGGCTATAACTTCCGTGCAGCCGGCATCACCGAACTGAAAATCCAGGATTTCGCCGACGCCGTGGCCGCCGTATTCTACGGTCAGACTCTGAAGATGTCCTCCGAGGAAGCAAAGAAGACCGTAAATGAATTCTTTATGGAACTTCAGAAAAAGCAGCAGGAAGAAGCCGCCAGAATGGCCGACATCAATGCGCGCGCCGGCGAGGAATTCCTCCTGCAGAACGGCAAGCGCGCCGAAGTCAGCACCCTCCCCTCGGGGCTCCAGTACGAAGTCCTCGAATCCGGCAGCGGAAAGTCGCCCAAGGCTACCGACCAGGTAACCGTCCACTACACCGGCAAGCTCATCGACGGCACCGTATTCGACTCCAGCGAGGAGCGCGGCGAACCCGCCACATTTGCCGTCAACCAGGTCATTCCCGGATGGGTCGAGGCTCTGCAGCTCATGAAGGAAGGCGACAAGTGGCGTCTGTTCATACCCTCCGGCCTGGCCTACGGCGCCCAGGGTGTTCCCGGCATCGGTCCCAACCAGACCCTGCTCTTCGACGTTACCCTCATCAAAGTAGCCGAATAAGCGCTTTTTCCACGATGAAGCTTTTCCGTAATATCGCCCTCGTCGCCGCCCTGCTCAGCGGCGCCGCGGGTGCTTTCGCCCAGACTTCGCAGGCCCTCCAGGCTCCGGAGCAGCCGGACAGCATTACCGCTGCCGCCGCCGTGTTCATTTCCTCGAACATCAACCGCGGCGTGGGAATGGTTTTCGAAAACCTGCGCGACATGGGCCTCGAAATCGACTCCGCCCAGGTCATCGCACTGGTCCGCGAGCGCGTCGGCATGCCCTACGACGAAGTGGCGCATGCCAATTCCGGAACTATCCTTACGGAAGCTGCCGGACGCATGTCGCTGCAGCGTGAGGCTCAGTTCCTGGCCTCCGCGGTCGCACGTCCCGGAGCCGAGGATATCGGCGACGGCGTGATTCTCGAAGTTCTCCGGCCCGGCGAAGGTCCGGCCGTCCAGCCGACGGATACCGTTACATTCAACTACACCGGCCGTCTGCCCTCGGGCAAGGTATTCGACGATTCCTTCGCCGAGAACAGGCCCCTGGTGTCCCAGGCCTCCGGGCTCGTCCGCGGCATGACCCTCGGACTCGGCCATATGAGCAAGGGCGGCATGTACCGCCTTTCGATTCCCTCCGCCCTCGCCTACGGAAGCCGCGGTGCAGGCGGTGTGATTCCCCCGGACACTCCCCTGGAGTTCACAATCCAAGTCATCGACATAAACCAAGCACAACAATAGTATGAAGAAAATTCTTTTCGGCGCGCTCGCCATGCTGGCAGTCGTTGCCGTTTCCTGCAACAAGAACGAAGGCGCCGACAGCGCCGCCACCGCTCCCAACGATTCCCTCTCCGAGGCCTTCGGCCTGTTCGGTGGTGCAAACATGAACCAGCAGACCGCCAACCTCACACCTGAGCAGAAGGTCGAGTTCATGAATGCCTTCCAGTATATCATGGCCAACGTCAAGAGCGAGGCGCAGGTCCAGGGCGCTATGTCCGCCATGCGCCTCATCCAGGGCCAGCAGAACATCGAGAGCGAGGGCATCGTCCTGAGCCGCGATGCTATGGCCGAAGGCTTCCGTAAGGCCTTCACCATGGACTCCATCACCTATAACGAAATCAACCAGTACGGCAGCCAGCTCACCGAGTATTACCAGTCCGCACGCGACGCCGCACGCCAGGCTCGCCTCGCCGAACTCGAGCAGTCGCCCGAAAGCCAGCAGCAGGTGCGCGTCGCCAACGAGTACATCAACCGCGTCAAGTCCGAGGACCCCGAAATCCAGACTTCCTCAACGGGTCTGAGCTATAAGATTGTCGAGGCCGGCGACCAGGCCGTCAAGCCCTCCGAAGGCAGCACCGTTCGCGTCAGGTACACCGGCCGCCATATCAACGGCACCGAGTTCGACTCCAGCAGCGACGAGGGCGCTACCTTCAACCTCCGCGGCACTGTGCCCGGCTTCAGCGAAGGCATCCGTCTGCTCGGAAAGGGCGGCAAGGCTACCCTCTACATCCCCGGTCGTCTCGCCTACGGTCCCGAAGGCAACGAGGCCGGCGGCATCGCTCCCAGCGAGATGCTCGTCTTCGACGTAGAACTCCTGGACGTGCGCTGACCCGCGCCCCGAACGACTCCGAAACCCATAAAAATCCCGCGCGCCGACCGGCGTTGCGGGATTTTTTGTATCTTTGCATCCGGAACATGAGCTACGGTCGAATTATTCTGTTCCCGTCCTTTCTGGCGCCGGGAGCTCCTGACAATGTACTGCCGCGCCGCAATGTCGAGCTGCTGCGCACGGTGCGCTATTTCGTCGTCGAAGAGCTCCGCACCGCCCGCCGCTTCATCAAGGCCTGCGACCGCGGCATCGACATCGATTCCCTGCATTTCGAGGTTCTCAACGAGCATACCGCCCCGGAGGAGGTCGACGCCATGCTGCGTCCCGCCCTCGAGGGCTTCGACATAGGCGTAATCAGTGAAGCCGGATGCCCCGCCGTGGCCGATCCGGGAGCCGACCTCGTCGCCGCCGCCCAGCGCCGTGGGCTCGAGGTCCTTCCCCTGGTCGGGCCCTCCAGCATCTTGATGTCGCTCATGGCCAGCGGTTTCAACGGCCAGAGCTTCACCTTCCGCGGCTATCTGCCCGTCGATGCCCGCGCCCGCTCCGCCGCATTCCGCGGCATGGAATCCGAAATCCGGCGCCACCGCACCACGCAGATTTTCATCGAGACACCCTACCGCAACCAGAAGCTCCTCCAGGACCTCACAGCCGCCTTGCCGGCGGATATGCTCCTGTGCGTGGCCGTCGACATTACCGGCGAGAACCAGAGTATCATAACCAGAAGCATCGCCGCCTGGAAGGCCGCAAAGGCCGCAATTCCCAAGGTGCCCGCGATTTTCCTCCTCTACAGCTGAAGCCTATGACCCGACGCCGACAGAAGCTGCAGCGCGAAGCCTTCATGCGCAACAATCCGGACCTCTTCGCCATCGCCGACGAAGGCGATACCGCCGCGCCTCTGGCTCCCTTGACCGACGAGGCCGTGAGCCGCCCAGAGCAGCTGCGCTTCATCAGCATCGGCAGCGGCAGCAGCGGAAACTGCGCCTATATAGGAACCCCCTCCTGCGGTCTACTCCTCGACGCCGGTGTCGACAACAACACCCTGATGGCCGAACTGGCCTCCAACTCCATCAATCCCCTCTCCATCGCCGGAATTCTCCTCACCCACGACCACAGCGACCACGTCCGCTTCGCCTACGCCATCCTGCGCCGCTTCAAGCATATGAAGATATATGCAACCCCGAAGGCCATGAACGGACTCCTGCGCCGCCACAGTATCAGCCGCCGCATCAACGACTACCACCAGCCCATTTACAAGGAATTCCCCTTCAAGGTAGGTCCCTTCACCATAACCGCCTTCGAGACCAGCCACGACGGAACCGACAATTCCGGATTCTGCATCCAGGGTCTGGACACCACCTTCGTGCTCGCCACAGATACCGGCACCGTTACCTCACGTATGGACTTCTATGTCCGCCAGGCCGACCACCTGATGATCGAGGCCGACTACGACGCCGAAATGCTCCGCAACGGTCCCTATCCCGAGCGCCTCAAGGCCCGCATAGCCTCCACTATCGGCCATATGGGCAACGACGACACCGCCCGCTATCTTGCATCCGTCGCTGCCGCCGGACGCCTCCGCAGCGTGTTCCTCTGCCATCTGAGCCACATCAACAATACACCGAACATCGCCCTGCGTGCCGTCCGCACCGCCCTTGAGGAAGCCGGAGTCAAAGTCGCCGGCGCCGATGCGCCTTCCTCGGACCCAAGGCTGCGCCTGGCCGTGCTCCCGCGACTGGAATCGTCAATGCTCTCCGTCCTCGGACGCCCCCTAACAATACGGCCCTGAATTCTGTTATAGCTCATAAAGCACTTTATAAGATGAAAATCCACAACTTTGCCGAAACTCCCTCGCTGGTGAGCCAGTATCTTAGCGAGATGCGCGACGTCAATATCCAGAACGACCGTCTCCGGTTCCGCCGCAACCTCGAGCGCGTCGGCGAGATTACTGCCTACGAAATCAGCAAGACCCTGCGCTACAAGAACGAGAAGGTGCTTACCCCGTTGGGCGTCGAGGCCGACTGCCAGGTCATTGCCGAACCCGTAGTGCTGGCAACCATATTCCGTGCCGGCGTGCCCTTTCACCAGGGTTTCCTCCGCTACTTCGACCAGGCCGAGAACGCTTTCGTATCCGCCTACCGCAAGTACCGCAGCGGAGAGGATTTCGACGTGATGATCGAATACCTGGCCAGTCCCTCGCTCGAAGGCAAGACCCTTGTCCTGGTGGACCCCATGCTCGCCACAGGTGCCTCTATGGAGCTCAGCTACAAGGCCCTGCTCACCAAAGGCAAACCCGCCAAGGTGCATATCGCCTCCGTAATCGGCTCGCGCCATGCCGTCGACTACATGAAGGCCGTCATGCCGGAGGATTCCGAACTCTGGGTCGGCGTAATCGACGATGATATCAACGAGCACAAGTATATCGTGCCCGGTCTCGGCGATGCCGGCGACCTCGCCTACGGCACAAAGCTCTGATTCCATCCATGCCGGACCGAATAGTCCCTGAGCGCTTCTCGCGCACGGCCCTGCTGGCCGGCGACGATATGATGAGCGCCCTGGCGGCCAGTTCCATACTCGTATTCGGAGTCGGAGGCGTCGGCTCCTGGTGCGTCGAAGCCCTGGCACGCACCGGTATCGGCCGCATCACCATCGTCGATTCCGATACCGTCGCCGAGAGCAACATCAACCGCCAGCTCCCCGCCCTCGCCGACACCGTCGGCGAGCTCAAGGTCGAGGTCCTGCGCCGCCGCATAGCCCGGATCAACCCCGACTGCCGCGTCGAGGCCCTGGCCGCGCGCTATACCCCGGCTTCGGCTGCGGATTTCGCCGTCGAAAGCTACGATTACGTAATCGACGCCATCGACAGCCTCCCCGACAAGGCCGACCTCATCCTCCGCTGCACCGCCCCCTCGAGCGCCCCGCGCTGCGGGTTCTATTCCAGCATGGGCGCCGCCCGGCGCATCGACCCCTCGAAAATCGCCGTTGCCGAATTCTGGAAAGTCGCCGGCGACGGCCTCGCCCGCGCCCTCCGCACCCGCTTCCGCCGCTCCTCCACCTTCCCCGCCCGCAAATTCCAGGTAGTCTACTCTACCGAATCCCCCCTCCCGCAAGCAAGCCCCGGCGCCCCCTCCACAGCAGGCGAAGCCGCGGCTGCAAGGCAGCCGAACGGCACCTTCGCCCATCTGACGGCGGCCTTCGGCCTCCGTCTGTCCTCCCTGGTAATCGAAGACCTCTACCGCCGCTATCATCCTGAACGATAAAAGCAAACAAAAGCACCCACCGTGGCGTTATACTGCTGAAAGACCGGCAGAGATAGCTGCGGTGGGATAGAAATCCCGAATTTTGCGGAAGCTGAAATCGCCTCCGGCGCAAGCCCGTCAACCCCCGTTTTTCGCCAAAATATACATTCCAGGTTTTCAAAAAAATAGCCGGTCTCCCCGCGAGCCCGGTTATTTTTTGCAGGGGCCGTCCGAAGCGAGCAAGAAAAAATTTTTTGTTCCAGCCCTGAGTTTTAGCGAAGGGGGAGAAGAAGCCAGCCCTGAGCTTTAGCGAAGGGAATCTGAATCTTTGCAGATTTGGGCCACCAGTGCGTTCATTTGCCGGCAGGTTTTTCGCGAGAGGGTGCTTTCTTCGGTGGGGTAGAAAATCATCAGCAGGCGCCCGGCTTCGCAGAGGGCGAAGTTGCGGCCTGAGGGCTTGTAGCGCTCGCCGGGCTGTTCGGAAGTGATGAGAATGAAGCGCCCGTCGAGGTCATCGGCCTCGTCGCGTATGGCTTTCTCGGCCGGTGAGATGAAGGGAGAGACCAGCACTCCGCGGTTGGCGGCGTTGTAGAGCCATTCCTGGCGCTTGCGCTCCCGCTCGGCAGCGCTGTCGGCACGATGGACCACCACCTGCTCCTTGAATGGATTGGCCAGAAGGTGCAGGTTGCTGTAAGCCTGGAATCTGCGGTCGCCGATGGTCAGCTCGTTGATCCGCCTGAAGAATTCCGGCTTCTCGCGCCTTACCGCCAGTCGGTATGGATTGGTTCTCAGGTAGTTGAAAAGCTCCTTCAGGGAGCGCGAGGTCTTGAGGATCTGGTCGTTGAAGCCTTTGTCGAATACGCCGGTCGTACCCCTCGCTTATTTACCCCAACTTTGAACCGGGCAATGAGCTCTCCCAGGTCGTAGCGGGGCTCTTTCTCTATGAAGACCAGGAAATGCAGGTGGTCGGGCATCAGCGCATACTGGAGAACCCGCACCGCCGGTTCGATTTCCTGCAAATTCCGCAGGTTTCCTTTATCGCCTTTCCCGTTGAGGTAGCTTTTACGAAGGGGCTGCCGGGTTCGCCCAAAGGAACCTCGGAGCTACCGCAAAGGCTCCCGAAAAATTCCGCCTGCGGCCCTTTCGAGAGGGTAATCATATAGATACAGCGGCTGCTGTAGTCATGCCAGGGCGCGCGGCGCTGCTTGCTCATAGGGGGCGGGATTTGGGGCAAGCTAAAGCTTGCCTGCTTGAACAAAAATTTTTCTTCTTTGCAAAGATAAAGCTTCGGAGCGAAAGCGCAAATAAAAGGCCGAAATTTTTTGTTCAGGCCCTGAGCTTCAGCGAAGGGAGGGGCTGAGGAGGGCGGTTGGAGCAAAAGCAACCCGAGGCTGCGCCTGGTTCGGGCGGCAGCCTCGGGTGAGCTTTTAGGAAAGGGAGCGGAAGGGCGGATTATTCCTCTTCCTCCTCTTCGCGCATGTTGTGGAATACGTTCTGGACGTCCTCGTCCTCCTCGAGCTTCTCGAGGAGCTTGTTGATGCTCTCGCGCTGTTCGGGCGTTACATCCTTGAGATCATTGGGAATGCGGACGAATTCGGAGCTGATGATCTCGAAGCCATTGTCCTCGAGGTACTTCTGAATGTCGTTGTAGCTCTCGAAGGCACCGTAGATCACGATTTCCTCGTTGCCGTCCTCGTCCTCGTCGTGGCCGAGGTCGTCGACGCCGTAGTCAATCATTTCGAGTTCGAGGTCGTCGAGGCTAACGCCCTCCTTGGGCTTGATCTTGAAGACGCTCTTATGGTCGAAAAGGAAGGTCAGGGAGCCCTGGGTGCCGAGCGAGCCGTTGTGCTTGTTGAAGTAGGAGCGCACGTTGGCCACGGTGCGGGTGTTGTTGTCCGTTGCGGCTTCGACGAAGATGGCGATGCCGAAGGGGCCGTATCCTTCGTAGGTGATTTCCTTGTAGTCGCCGGCGGCCTTGTCGGTAGCCTTCTTGATGGCGCGTTCTACGGTATCCTTGGGCATATTGGCGGCCTTGGCGTTCTGCATAAGGGCGCGCAGGCGGGGGTTGGTGGCAGGGTCCGTGCCACCGGCTTTGGCGGCGATGGTGATTTCCTTGCCTATGCGCGTAAAGGTACGCGACATGTTGCCCCAGCGTTTGAGTTTGCGGGCTTTGCGGTATTCAAATGCTCTTCCCATTGGTGGTATCTTATTGTTTGTGTGATTATTATCTTAATTCGGCGCCGAAAGTGCGCTTCAGGGTTTCCGTGATTTTGCCCATGATCTTGTCGATGTACTTGTCCTGCAGGGTCTTTTCGGGATCCTGGATGAGCATGCTGATGGCGTAGCTCTTCTTGCCGGCCGGGAGCTTGTCGCCTTCGTAGACGTCGAAGAGTTCCACGCTGCGCAGT
>OLHE01001948.1_pt1 | contig 12694 bp, 17 predicted proteins | sample 1605821 | NCBI WGS metagenome assembly OLHE01 (sample SAMN03283250) | human gut metagenome | biome: human-associated habitat; material: feces | host: Homo sapiens | place: USA | collected 2013
ATTCGCAAAATAACCAAAGATTATCCTTTGTTTTTGGCTATTTTGTACCACTTGTAGCATTACAGCATTGGTATCAACAAACAAGGCAAGTCATTCATTCCCTTATTAAGAAAAATAACTTGCCTTAAATAATTATAAATAATTTTCTGGATTCACTCTTACACCGTTTACTCTAACTTCAAAATGGCAATGCGGTCCTGTACTGTTGCCTGTAGAGCCGCTATAAGCTATTGCTTGCCCTTTTGTTACAGTATCCCCAACTCCTACCAGAAGTTTACTATTATGTGCATAAAGAGTTGTCAAACCATTGCCGTGATCTATGATGATATAATGTCCGTAACTATAATTAAGTTCTTTAGCTGCAATTACTTTGCCATCTGCGGCAGCACAAACCTTTGTGCCTGTTGGACAAGGGAAATCAATTCCGCCGTGATATTTACCTGATGAATAATTCGGATAACCAGCGGATATAGTTCTATATGAAGTTGGATAATCAAGTTTACCATTAGAAGAGCCATCACCAGTAGAGCCTGATATAGTTCCAGTATTTACAGATGATTTTCTTTTCTCATCAATCAGCTTCATAAATTTGTCTGAATCGTAAAGCTCTTTCATCAAGTCAAGATCTTCATTAGTAATACTTGTTGCAGTATTCGTTTGACCTTTTTTTCTATAAAAGGTATTTACAACCGAATAATTTTTATTAAGCCATTCTGTAAAATCTTTTGGCTTACAATTATCACTATATAAGTCAGCTTTGTTAAACTCCTCTAAAATATATTGCTCTGCATCATCAAACTTTATATCCATATCTAAGCAATGTATTACAGTAAATGCAGCTTTCCAATCGACCTTAGTATTTAAGTCACTATCTATTTGATTCATATAATCTACATAGCTTGTTATTGTATTGCTTTCTGCATACTCACCAAATATACCGCTTACACTACCTGCAATTCCTCCAGCAATTGCATAAAATAGTGATAATAGTATAAGAAGAATTGCTACTATAACTATTACAGGAGATGCTTCTGCTAAAAGTGCGGCAAGTGATTTCAATAACTTTGCTAATACATTAAAAACAGACTTAACAATTTTTCCAACTACCTTAGCTGTACTTGTTCTAACTTTCTGTCTGATACCTCTCGTAGATACTTCCGCTGTCTTTCCAGCGGTTCTCATTGATGTATCTTTAATTTCAGAAGTAAATGCCTCTCCTATATTTCCTTCACTTGCTGTTTGCAGTTTTTTGCCTTTTCTTACAACAAATTTACTAACTCTATTGGCAGCTTTTTTTGTTTTAATAGTTTTACTAACTAATTCCGAACCTTTTTGAGTTCGGTTTATTCTTGTTTGAATTTTAGCCTGATTATCTGTATTACCATCTTGCTCTTGATTTATTGTTTTCCGAGTATTCTGCTGTTTGCTATTAGCTTTTGTTTTTATTTTTGATTTATGAGAACTACCATTATTTGTATCCTCATTTATAAAATTATTATAGTTTGCATTTCTGACGGCAGCGTTTGCATTGTATTCTTGAGTATCTTCTACAGGATTACTTGTTTCGGCTGTTTTAGTTTTTATAACTTCTTTGTTATCGAATGTAGTTCTTTTAAAAGAAGTTATATCTTCGTTTCTATCAGATGTTTCGCTGACATTTGTTTGCACTCCCTCATTTTTTTCAACATTAGTTGTAATTCCATCAGTATCCTCTTGTTCAACATTAGTTTCAAGTCTTGATGATAACTTTTCTTTATGTTTTTCCGAATACCATTTGTTTAAATCATTTGTATAGGAAAATGCAACATTTTCAATATTTGCTCTGGCTATTTGACTATCAGCTTTAATATTACTTGCATCTTTTTTTGTGTCTTTGTAGTTATCACTCAATTACACACACATCCCTTAATCTCTTGCTTTTTGCATATTTGATGTTTGGTTAAGCTCGTAAATATAGTAATCCTCAGGCACGCTCAGCTTAAATGCAACAATATCCTCACCATAAACAATAAGCCCTTGACCCGCAGGCGAATCCATTACAAAGCTGCTTTCTTCATCTGATATTCCAAATATTTTACAAATCGGCGGAAGATCCAACGCTTTTTGTTTCAATATAACAGCAAACTCACTATTTGAAAGAATATTTCTACCTTGTTCGCAGCTCAATACATCCTGAATATTCTGTGTAATGATAGTTGGTAAAGCACCATATTTTCTACCAATTTTATAAATTCTTTCGATATAATCTGCTGAGAACTTATTATCAAGCATAATATGGAATTCATCAATGAATATCCAAGTGTTCTTGCCTTCATCCCTATTCTGTGAGATTTTATTCATTATATGCTCCAGAACAACAAGATAACCTGTAGTCTTCATACTTTGAGTAAGTTTTGATAAGTCAAATGATACTATTCTATTTTGCATTTCTACATTTGTATGCTTTGCAAATATATCCATAGCACCTTTTACATATCTTTCAAGAATCAATGCTAAGTTCTTGGCTTCGCCTTCTGAAAATTTTTCAAGCTCCGCATAGAAATGAGGGAAATCAGGCTCATAATCTTTATCATCTGGATGCTCTAAATAATTTTCGTACATAATCTTTGAGCATCTATCAATAATTGATTTTTGTTCACCTGTTAAACCATTACCGCCAACAATAGATTCAATAAAAGCTAATATATATTCCATTTTGGATTTTATCGGGTCTTCATCCGATAAATAACCAAATGATATATCAAATGGATTGATATATGTTTCTGCTTGCGTTGATATTTTTATTGTTTGCCCTCTCAGGTCTTTTATAATCTTCTCATACTCTGATTGATAATCAACAATAATAATATCATCATCTGGATACCTTAATAATATCTGCTCAATGTTTGTCTTTACCAAGAATGACTTACCAGAACCTGATGTAGCTAATACTGCACCGTTTCCATTCATTAACCTTTTTCTATCGACAAACACAATATTTTTAGATACCATATCCATACCATAAAATATTGAACCTTCGTGCAGTAATTGTTTTGTGTTGAAAGGTACAAATGCCGCAGTTGCTTCACTCGTTAAACTTCTTTGAAATTGCAGAGTATTAAATCCAAACGGTAATAAATTGAGTAATCCCTCTAATTGCTGCCAATCTAATGTTCCCATAGTAACAATGTTCTCACCAGCAATTTTATTTACTTTATCTGTAGCTTGACTAAGCTCCTTTTCACTTTCTGCAATAATACATACCAATAAGTTAGTAGCAAATGATTTTTGTTTCTTTTTTGTCAGAGCTGTTCTAAATTCAATTGCATCTTCGAGCTTAGCTTCAAGTTTTTCATCTCGAACTAACGCATAGTCATAATGGTTTTTATTGGCTCTTTTAACTTTTTTCAGCCTTTCATCTTTCATTCCAGATATTTTCTTGTTAAGAGTATAGATAACTTTTGCTGGATTCTTGCCGATTATATTTTCTGTAACAATAATGTTAGCATCTTTAATTGTGGTAAGCTGGTTATAAAGTTTAGGTGTTATGCTTGTATTTAATTTGTCTAAATACATTACCTTTATATATTTTTTATCACCAATAACAATATAATCTTTCTCACGGAAGTTCATATCTTCTTTTGGTGCTAAAAAATCATACACATTTATATCTTCATTTACATACTGTTGAAGAATATTTTTACAGTCTGGGTAATCTTGTTCTAATGTGTTTATATTAAATATATTATATAAGAATTCAAGCCTTTCCTGTATTGTCCATTTGCGAACCTTAGAACCGAATAACTTGAATTTTTCTTCCAATTTAATTTGATATGCCATAAACAAGTCTTTTGCATCATCAAGGTTCTCCGCTTCAACTGTTATTACAATCAATCTTGTTTCGCATAGTGTTTCCTTTTGATGCCCTATTACATTTGTAATTAACTCGTTAAATTCCTCAGCAATCCGATTTTCATTATCACTTGCAGTTTCATCTGTTGTATAAATAAACCGATTTTTGTAATCCTTAGTTTCGAGAATTGTACTTGTATGCACTATTTGTATATGTTCATTCACACTATGTGAGTTAAGAAAATCAACATATTTAAGAAATATTGATTCCTGAACTTCTGGGCTTGCCTTTGAGAAAGATATATCACTATATTCATAACAAATACTATAGTGTGTATCATCAATTCTCATTATGCCAGATTTCTCATCCATTTCTTTAAAAAACAACCCCAATACTTCTGGGTTTATTTTAGGTAAAGCCAAAGACTCTTTAGTTTTCTTCTTGTCTGATTTTGTATCTTTGACTTTTGCTATTTTATCGTCTGTTCCTTTTTTCTTAAATAACATTTTTATCACTCCTTATATTTTTCTATTAAGTGTGGGATTGAATAAAATGTATTCTCCTTCAATTCGTTAAACATCCCACATAAAGTTATCTCATTTGATACTGGTTGATATTTTAATTTTCTTTTTGTACCACCATATAAGACAACTTTTGTGGGCAATACAAAATGATTATTGCAAAATACTTTTATATATTTTGCATTGTAATGTTCAAGATGATATTTTAAAAAAAATAATTCATATTTATTTTTCTTTGATTTTTTCAAGTAACTGTGCTAACATCCTTTTTTCTTCATCAGTCATATTTTCAAGAGCTTTTTCATCAATACTTACATCCTCTTTTTTTATTTCAGGCTGTAATTCTTCTTCGTTCTCTTCGTTTAGTGGTTCTTCTGATGCAGAATCTGTTATTTCTTTTTTCTCTGCGTCATCTTTAATAGAAGATATATTTTTATCATCTTTAAACATATAGCCGTATTTTTTCTTAGCTTTAGCAAGTTCTTTTTCCTGCTTAGCTTTTTTCTTGCGCTGTTTTGGTGTCAAATCATTATCATCATATTCTATAACTTTTGACTTTTTGTTTTTATTCTTTTTATCGTCAAGCATCTTCTGATACTCTTTGGTTGTCATATATTTAAGTGGCTTGTTAAATGCAAAATAATGACGATACCAGTATGGAATAATTTTCTCTGCTGGTAATTTATGAATTTTCACAAACCCAATAAAACCAATTATTGCAGCTTCAATAATAACAATGTAGCTTGCCATATCAGAAGTAATAAAGGTATATTTTGGTAGTAGGATATATGTTGGAACTACAACAATCAGCATTAAAGCAGAAAATACCCATTGTCTAAATGTCATAATTCCTAATTTTTCGTGATAATCATTATATTCCTCAAAAACCTGTATTTCAATTTCATCCATCTTATCACGCTCCTTTTATGATCTTCCGAATATTCTTTCAGAAAACTCGTGACTTAGCTGTATTATTGCAACAAACAAAGCATTCATTACAAGTACACCTATTATTTGTGGAAACGCATTTGTCATTTTAGATACGCTGCTTAGACCTTGTGTATATATCCAAGAACCTAATAATATAACTATTGACTCAAAGCCAACGCCTGCCGCATACATAAAATATGAGATTGCTTTTCCCCTGTATGTTTCGCCTTCGACCGCCATTGCCAATGGAATAGGAGAAAAAGCCATACAAAGCATAAGCTTCACTACTCTTAATAACACTTGCGCCCATATTTGAATAATACTTCCTATAAACGGTATTGCAAGAATTACATAGAGGAGTATTCCAAATAATATATTGCCAAGACTTGTATAGTTTTTAAATGCGTTTGCAACATTCTGTGAAATCGAGCTTACTCCTGAACCAACCGACAGAGCATTTGATACATCCACATATATATTATTCACTATTCCCATTATTGTAGTTAGTAGCGAATATGATTTTTGAACGAATGCTTTTACGAGAAAGAAATAGCATCCCCACAAAAGCACTCGTTCCCAACTAACTTTTTCAATTTCAGTAAGTCTTTTTATAAGACTTATCATAAAGAATAATGTAAGTAGCGATAATGCTACAGGAACAACAAGCTCATTTATAGTTTTTCCTATAGTGTATATTGATAAGGTTTTGGTTTTATCAAAATTTGTAAGAGATGCAATTGTTCCATACATATCATCAGTAGAAAAATTGATATTAAACAATTTAACATCTATCTTATAAATACCTGATATTCCTTTACCAATTTCGGTAGAAAGAGAACTCATAATCCCATCCCACCATTCATTGATTTTGTTGAGAATATCCTCACCCCAAGACACTATTCATCACCACCTTTTTGTATATTTTGTTATTTTTATTTAAAACCAAATGCTGCTGGAGAAGCACCAATTGCCGCAACCATAAATCCAGCCATTATAGTAAGCAATCCCCTACTCTTTCCTTCCGAATCCTCTCTTTGCCAGCCCAATGCAAACATTACGCCACCAACCATTGCAACAACAACACCAATTTTTACAAGCCACTTACCAATTGCGGTAACAAATGTATCAATTGATCCTGTGCCGTCATCTGCAAAAGCCGTAATAGGTGTTGCTATTTCCATAAGAGCTACACCACAAACCGCTATAATTGCCTTTGGTATCTTCTTTGTGAAATTTGTATTCTTTACTTCACTTTGAAGAAGTAAAGCCTTATTTACAAACTTCATATAGCAGTTTATAATCTTTTGTTTAATTTTGTTTTTCATAATATCATCAACCTTTCAAATATAAATTTGGCAATTTTGCCAACTATTCTCGCCAACTATTAAATTCTTCAATTAAAATGTCGGCAGACAGTTCTTTTTGTTCTCTATACCCTTTTTTACCACCGCTTCCCTTTACATATTTGTAAATAGGTATCATTGTGTCTTTCGGATAAAATATTTTGGCTTGCTTTGGACTATTTCGTACAGGATATACCTTGCTTCTATCAACATTGATATACCATCCATAATATTCTGAGGAAGCAGGAAATCCTATGCTAATTAGCCAGATACTTTTACCTTTTTTATCTCTTTTTGTTATTGGTCTTGGATTAAACATCTGCTTTCTTGCAAATACTAAAGATACCCATCCGCTTATCTGATTTTCTTTCATTTCATTTACCTTTGCCTATTAACTGTTTTTTATTTAATTATAAAAAATCACACCTTTCTAATTGTGCAAAAAAGAAGTCGGGATGTTCCTGACTTCTTTTCACTTTTACAAATACTATATTAACTATTAAAATAGCATTTGTCAAGATTAAATTATATAGTTCCTTATAATCAAAAAGAGAATGATTATACTAAATATGATACACCATTCAACGCCGTTTAACAATCCATACCATAGCTTAAATAAGAATGGTACTTTAAAAATTTCATCATCCATTTGCAACCACGCAGTTGTAGTGAAATCATAATTATTGTAATTTAAGTTTCCATCTTGATTTTCAAGTTTGAGTATTTCCTCAATAAATTGATCTTGCTCTGGAGTAAGATTCACTTTTTTTGAATTGGCGTACTTTCTTATTCTTTTTGTATGCCATTTAATAAGTTGCTCCTTGTTCTTTATTCTATGCAGCACTTTTGTTAGATGGCTCGTCTGTGAGCCTTTGAGATTAGCTGCTGCTTTTAAATCCCAACTAAGTGTATATATTTCGTAGTTTATTTTTCCTTTCATTCTTTTGTCTAAATATTTCTTCATTTTTTAACATCCTCACTTGTTTAATCTTCTTTGTGTTCTCTCCTCTTCAAGCTGTAGCTGTTGCTTAGTCTTGTAAAAACAACATTTGTTGCTACCGTAACATTTCATTTCAGATAAACACGCACATTTTTTATCGCTTAAATATGCAAAACAATTCTTTAAGCTCATTTATTCCACCTCTTTGTAATATTCTACAATAGCAGTTGTGATGTCACCGCTTCTTGCATTTGTGATATATGTAATTTTATTTATTTCTGCATTTTCTGCGGATAATTCATTTAGTGAAACATTAAGTCGATCCTCAATAAAATCCCCTTTCCAATTGTTATTTGGAAATACTTGTTTCACTTGAAGGATTCTGCTCATATATCATCTGACCTCTTTTCTTTAAATTGCTCTGTATGCGTTTTAATTCTTTCTTTGTATAATAAAGTCCATACGCATTAACAATAACTGTTACTGACAATATTAGTACATAAGATATGAGAATTTTGTCGAAATCACAAAACACCCATAAAATAATTGCGGCAACTAAGAATCCACTATTAAATGGCATCACTATATCAAATACAAGAAATCTTTTCTTCATCCTTTTGTATAAAGTGATGTTTCTTTCTTTTGAAATAGACTTTTTTTCATAATGAAAGTTTGTCCAATCGCTAATACTTGCTTTACCATTGGTTATTACATTATTCATTGTAATTCTCCTTTGATTTATTTGATACATACATAATACCACTTGTGGTACTTTTTTTCTATTCGCAAAATAACCAAAGATTATCCTTTGTTTTTGGCTATTTTGTACCACTTGTGGTATTTTTTTGGCAAAATTGCCAACTGCATCTATTGAACATACTTTTAATTATTTTTTTCAATATCTTCTTTGATAAGTCCTTTAATGTATCCCGATTTATTTGGCTGCTGTTCAAGATGTTCAATTAAAGGTTGTTCTGTATTTTTATAAAATTGTACAGTAACACTTTTTGTTGCTCTTTTTCTATATTCTGCTTTGGTCTTCTTTCTGTTGTCTGACATTTTGTTCTCCTTAGTTTTTCTTCTTTCTTTTTAATACACATATTTATTCTAAGTCAATATTATACTCTTGTTGAATACTTCCTTCTGGAATGTATATTATTGTTTGTTGATGCCTTGAAGATATTGAAGTATCAACAACATCACCGACGGTATATTTATAGTATTCAATATATGAAAAAAGTGATGAAGTTAAGAAGTTAGGTTTCTTAATAAGGATGGTCTGTGCAACCTCATTATATATATCAACTTTTGGCTGTTCTTTATTTGAACAATATCTAAGCTTAACATTATCATTAGTAGATATTTGATTATATCCAATATTTCCGTCATTTGTTTCTGTATAATAGCAATAATAATTACTATTGTTAATAGAACCACATCCCAAGAAAAACTGACCTTCTGTGCGATTATTGTCTTTCAATGCAATTATCTTTGTGCTACTTTCTAAATCATTATATGAATATTTTATATCTGTATAGTCAACATATATTGTTGGAATAGTTGATACAATAATTATTACAACACTTGAAATAGCAATAGTAAAAAGACATTCGCCAAAAGAAATTTTTGTTGCCTTTTCGTGAATTAAACGCTGCCAAATAAAAAAAGAAATAACTAATCCTATTATAATCCAAATCATCTTAATGTTTCCTTTCCTTTGTTGTGATTTAATATTGCTTGTCTGAGTGTTTCATCAATGTATTTTGGTATTTTCATTTTCTTTTACTCCTTTATCTTTTGTATATGCTTCCGACCTGTTTTGCCCCATTTTTTTATTTTTTATTTGCTTGAATACTTTATAACTGACAATGCTCACAACAATTAGTAAAATAATCGCTGCGAGCATTATTCCTATTTTTTTTAGTTGAATCATTATTCTTCGATATGTGTCCTTATCCACTATAGAAGAAATAACTATCATACCTGCTATAAAATAGGATGCAGCTTTAATAATCAAGTCTGTTTTATTTTTATATTTTTTTATATTATCCTATCCTTTCATATAGCAGTTATTTATTCTTTTTGGATATTTCCTTTTGCATTTCGTTATATCTCCCTATTTGTAGTAAACACATTGCAAAAACTCCAAAAAGTTCTCCGACTATAAATGTGATAACATATAACATAAGCATCACTCCTTTTTAGAACACTATAACCTTACTTCCTGTTCTTAATAAGTTTATGGATAAAATATCTATGTATCAAAAAGTATTGTAAATCTCATCAACAAGACTGATATAATCCTGCGCAACACCACTTTTGCAATTTCCTTCAAGTAACACTTGTCTTTCGTTTGATGCAGTAATAATAGGCTTAGCCTGATAACGAATAACGCTGTTAAAACATCTCTCTGGAAATAGCTTTCTCATAGTGTTTTCAACCTTATTTTCTACAACCGTCCTATTTCTCATTGTAAATAGTAGCTTAAAATCAAATGATAAAAATGATGAATAAGATAAAATTTCAAGCATTTGTTGGAGTGTAACATCAACTCCTTCAAGGCTTCCTGAATCTATCTTGATTGGTATAATAATCAAGTCACCTTCATTTTTACAAGCAGTAACGCCGTTTATTGTGATTGCATTTATAAATGGACTATTATCAATGATGCAAACATCATATTGGTTTGCCACTTTTTGTAATGCAATATCAAGTCTTGTATCGCTCTTCATACAATTAGTTTTTAATTTCATATCAGTTTCAATGAGCTTCGAGCTTGCTGGTAAAATATCCAAGTTTTGATATACCGTTTTCTTAATTGCATTTTCCATTAGTGTCGGATCAAGCAACACATCACTTACATCATAACCATTTATTCGCTTATTCATATATGAGTGCAGCACTTCAATACCTTCAAGTCCATTTGGCTCGTGTGATTGATTTTGCTTATCTTCAAAAGCATTTATCATTTCATCAAGATTTATCATTGAAATGCTTTTATGCAATTTCAATATTGTAGCAGAGGTATTTGCCTGAGGATCAAGGTCAACAACAAGCGTTTTTAATCCTTTGCTTGATAAACCGTAGGCAAGGTTCTTTACAGTTTCACTCTTTCCTGTTCCGCCTTTTTGAGTTATTACATTAAGAATTTTCATAATTAGTTATCTCCTTTACTTTCAGAATAATCATATTTTTCTTTAAGCCCAAGAAAATTATTTAAAAACTCATTAAGCTCATCCGTATTTGCAAATTTAAAGTTAATTGCCTTTTGGCTTACAGTTGTTGTAAAACCGTATTTGCTTTTTAGCTTTTTTGCAAAGTCCTTGTTGTATTCTTTTCTTTTGGATTCTCCTGAGCCTGTTTTCTTATTCTTTTCCCCTTCAAACTCTTTAATTATATTGTCAACATTTCTACTCGATATTCCGAGTGATTGCGCAATATAATCTCTTTTGTATAGCTCAGGTCTTTTCCCATTATCAACTAAGTATTGATAATATTTTTCTTTAGCCTTAATTTCTTTGTACAATGTTTTATGGTCTGGCTTTCTTTGAAGGTTAGCATCATTTATAACATCCTGCATTTCTATAAGGTTCTTAGGCTTAGCTTGAACAACAACATTCATCATACCGTTGTGCTTGCCCTGCGTAAACAATAATTTTATTGCTCTATACCTTTTTTCTCCAGAAATAAGAGTATAATTTTTGCCGTCTTCGCCTTCATCCTCGTACACAACACCATTGTGTAGTTGTCCATATTTTTCAATAGACAAGGACAATGATATTACTTCATCCTCATTGATTTCATAATCGTTGTTTGGATTCACACGAATATCATCAATATGTACTTTCAGACTTTGCTTTCCGCCATTTAATGTTTTTGCTAAACTCATAATTTTATCCTCTCAAATCCTTTCAAATATTACTTTTCATATTTGTTATTTATATAATACCACTTGTGGTATTTGCTTTCTATTCGCAAAATAACCAAAGTTTATCTTTCTTTTTTGGCTATTTTGTACCACTTGTAGTATCTGTTTTGGCAAAATTGCCAACTGCTATATTTTAAATAGTTCTCTTAATAAGCTTTTTGAATAATACTCATAAAAATTTATTATTGCATTTGAAGTATTTTTGTATTCTCTTTCTTTCATTTTACATTTATCATATACAAGAATCATTATTGTTCTGGTATATGTATTTATTGGTATTATTTTTTGGTGTTTAATCATATCTGCAATAAAGAATAAGATATGTTTGATTTTGTCCTTGTTTTCTTCTGTCATATTCTTTGTAATTTCTTCACTATAATTTAATTCAAGTGTTTCAATATTTTTTAAAAATTCGTTTCTTTCTTCTATATTAAATTCTTTATAATTTTCAATTTCATTTCTTATAACATAATAAAATAATCTATCAATCTTATTATTTATATTATTATCTTTGACTTTTTCGTCAATGCCCTCTTGATTTTTTACACAAGAGGGGTATTGATTATTTAAGCAATAGGTATTGTTTATTTTGTCAATAATATAAATTCGCCTTTCTATAATCTGATTGTTTTCATTTTTGATAATGTTTACATCTATGTATCCACATTCTTTTAAATGTGAAATCCATCTTGATACCGTTTCAGGAACTACATCATACAGAGAAGCGAAGTATTTATTAGATGCAAAACAATATCCATATCTATTACTAAGCGCCGTTATTTCTCCATATAGTAGCCTTTCAGGATATTTTAATTTCTTGTTATATCTGACTGGTGCAGGAATAACAGCGTAATAGTTTGCTTGCTGTTCTATATCCATAGTAATCACCATCTTTTTATTTATATCAATCGTTATTTAATAAACAATATTCCTTAATTTTATAATAGTTTAATTTTTTGTAACATACTATATTTTTGTAACATTGATTTGTAACAAATAATAGTAATTATTATTACAATTATAAAAAACAACAAAAAAATAAACATCTACCGTTTTCACGATAAATGTTTATCTTCCGCCATTTTCTATACTCTCAATTTTTATAAATTACTATGAGTTTCTAATAAAAATGGTTCAATTATGGCTCCTCGTGTTGGACTCGAACCAACGACCTATCGGTTAACAGCCGAGCGCTCTACC
>OLHE01001953.1_pt1 | contig 12677 bp, 10 predicted proteins | sample 1605821 | NCBI WGS metagenome assembly OLHE01 (sample SAMN03283250) | human gut metagenome | biome: human-associated habitat; material: feces | host: Homo sapiens | place: USA | collected 2013
GAACAAGAAAGTACACCTGTACAAACTGTGGCGAGACAAAGACCGAGACTATAGCCAAGCTTGTATGTACAAATCATGCATGGGATGCCGGAGTAGTAGTAACAGCACCTACGTATACAAGCACAGGTACAAAGAAATATACATGTGAGAACTGTGGCGAGACAAAGACAGACATAATCGGGAAAATTGGTTGCACAAATCATGCATGGGATGCCGGAGTAGTGACAAAACAGCCAACATACAAGACAGAGGGAACAAGAAAGTACACCTGTACAAACTGTGGCGAGACAAAGACCGAGACTATAGCCAAGCTTGTATGTACAAATCATGCATGGGATGCCGGAGTAGTGACAAAACAGCCAACATACAAGACAGAGGGAACAAGAAAGTACACCTGTACAAACTGTGGCGAGACAAAGACCGAGACTATAGCCAGGCTTGTATGTACGACCCATGCATGGGATAATGGAACGGTTACTAAGAAAGCTACATATACAGCTACAGGAGTCAGGAAATATACGTGCAAGACATGTGGCGCAGCAAAGCAGGTCACAATTGCAAAGCTGAAGCTCACAAAGGTAACAGTAAAGGCCGCACAGCAGACCTCAGCGGTAAAACTTACCTGGAACAGATCTGCCGGGGCGTCAGGCTACAAGATATACAGGAGAACCGCCAAGGGAAGATATGTATGTATCAAGACAGTCAAGTCGGGAACGACAAGCTATGTAGACAAGACAGTCAAGTCAGGAAACAGGTATTACTACTGTGTAAAGGCATATAATGGAAATGTACTCAGTGGATATACAGAGGCAAGTATTCTCTACATCAAGGCTCCGGTTGTCACGGTCAGGAAGTCAGCACAGGGAGTGAAACTTTCCTGAAAAAAGTCTGCCGGTGCAAAAAAATACATTGTGTATAGAAAGACACCAACAGGCAAATACAGGGCAGTCAAGACTGTAACAGCGAAAACTCTCAGTTGGACAGACAAAACGGCAAAGAAAGGTCAGACTTATTATTACATTGTGAAGGCAGTGAATAATAAGACATACAGTGTAGCGTCACCGCAGAAGAAAATAAAAAGGTAGATGCTTACTGCGTAATTATAAGGGAGAAAAAGAATGAAATATGAAAATGTAAGACTCACAGAAGCTGTGCGGCGTATCAGGATGATATTTGTGGTGGGCGTCATCGCTGCGTGTGTGCTGTACGGCGGAAAAATACCAGCATTTGCGGAAGATACTCAGGAACAGTATGACTCATCACAGAGCAGCTATGGTCAGTTGCTTGAGCAGGAGGGCGATACTTCAGGTATCCTGCAATTTGGCGGACAGATAATAGAAGATGAAGCATCGGATTCATCGGAAGCGTCACTGGCAGCGGCAAATTCAAAGAAATATGAGAGTGCCATTGTCGGCGCTGTGGAGAAATTTTCACCGAGACTCAATGTAAAGAGCTGGGGATTGACCACACGAAATGTTGCAAATGTAGTCACAACCGCAATGAATGCGCATCCCGAGGTCGTGTATGTGGCAAGATACAGTTATCTGTATGACCAGACCACAGGAAAGGTCGTGTATCTGAAGTTCTCATACAAGCCAAATGCCCGAACCGAAAAGAAGCAGTTGGATGCAGCCATAGCGGAAGTGAACAAGCAGATAAATACAAAGAACATGAAGCCGGCAGAGATCGTGCTTGCATATCATGAGTTCCTGACATCCACAGTTGCATATGACACCAGCGGGGCTAAGGAATTTGATCCAACAACCGGAAGAGACCACATGTATGATATGTATGGTGTATTGGTTAAGAGGAGCAGCGTGTGTCAGGGATATGCGGAGACCATGTGGTATTTCCTCAGGAAAGCCGGGGTTCCGAGTGGAGTTGCCACAAGCCAGTATGTAAACCATGCGTGGAATGTTGTAAATATAGGTGGAAAGTGGTATCACGTTGACGCAACCTGGGATGATCCCGCAAGTGATATACCGGGAAGGTCGATGCATGATTATTTCCTTGTAAGCTTTGACACCTTGAACAGTAAGACTAAGGCCGCCAGCAGCGATTATTATCTTGGCAGATATGACACAAAGGTGGGAAATGTATGGAAGGGAACATACAGCAATGCCACGGATAAGCGATATGAAAAAGGCCAGTTCTGGAATGGCGTTGAGAAGGTAATCTTTTATAGAAAGGGCTACTGGTACAGCATAAAGCAGGGCAGCCAGTCATCATACTATCAGATAAACAAGTACAGCTTCACCAACGGTGTAAATACAACGATATTTACCGGGCAGGATGAATGGCTGGATACAGATGGTACGGCACTTAACAAACAGTATGGAACACTGTTCCTTGCACAGGAAAAGCTCTATTTCTGCACATCGAGATATGTTGCATGGATAGATCTTGAGGTAAATGAGCGCAAGGCGTGGGCTATATATGACATAAGACAGAAGTATGTATCAGGTGTAAACATATATGGAATGGGATATTACGGAAATGATGTTGTGATCTGGGTTTCCGACACTCCATCCTGTACAAGAAAGGACGCTTATTATCTCGGAGCATGTATGAGCCACAAATGGCAGGCGGGAGAGGTTACAAAACAGCCGACATTCACATCCCAGGGATCGCAGAAGTACAAATGCAGCAACTGCGGATATACCAAGAATGTCACACTTGACAAATTGAAGCTTGCGACGGTGACGGTCAAAACGAAGAATACAGGTAAGGGAATAAGCCTCACCTGGAATACCGATTCAAGAGCCACCGGTTATAAGGTATACAGACGCACAGGCAAGGGTGCATACAGACTTATAAAGACAGTGAAGGGAAGCTCTGTGAGATCAATGGTAGACAGATCTGTTGTAGGAGGAAAGACCTACACATACAGAGTATCGGCATACAACAGCTATACAAAGGGCGGCTCCAAGGCAAAGAGCCAGTATTATATAGGTTGCACGACCGCAAGAGCAAAGAATACCTCACAGGGAGTAAGAGTCTCCTGGAAGAAGACAAAGGGAGCCGCCGGCTATAAGATATACAAAAAGACAGGCAGCGGCAGATTCAAATGTGTGAAGGTTGTGAAAGCAAAGACCAGAACATATCTTGACCGCCGTGTGAAGTCAGGAACAAAGTACACATACTTTGTAAAACCATACAAAGGAAAGACGGCAGGAACCTACAAGAAGGCTAGTGTCAAGTACAGATAAAAAGTAAATAGAGCGCGTAAAAAATACCATGTACAGCATTTCGCCTGTACATGGTATTTTTGCTTTTGTTATATACTTAGAATGATATTATTTTTCATTCTTGTGTTCTGTTATGTCCCTGTGGGAATTGTCGAACAGATCTGTGTCGGCCACATCTGATGAATCATTTCGATTCAGGGTCTCGCCTATGCGGGCCTTTGCCTCAGTTCCGGCAGCCTTGATACCCTCGGTGATCACCTCGCTCTTTTCCTTGAGATTTTCACTTATCACAGCGCTTTTTTCCTTTACGTTCTCTGTAAGCTGCTCAGCCTTCAGTTTGATCTTCTTTGTTATGGAGAAGCTTTCAGGGTTATTCTCAAATGCTCGTTTGATCGATGCTGTATCGTGAAGAGAGAGAAGGAAGCTTGGCTTCTCCTTGAACTTCTCACGATCCAGAGCCAGTCGGGACTTGAGTTCCTCAACACGGACAATAAGATCATTCTCTTTCGCAAATTTCTTCACCTTGTTCATCAGGTTGAATGATACAACGCAGTCGATTACGAATACCCCGTAGAAAAAACCGATGAAGAAGGAGAATGTCAGGTGATCCGCCAGCCAGTACACAGCGTTCAGTATGTGTGGATGGAGGAAGAAATAGTACAGTGCCGCGATCACACCCCAGAAGAATGAGAACAGCGGACATATGATGCCCTGTATATTGCCCCACTCATCTGAGTAGTCCCACAGCTTGATGTTCATTCCTATTATAAATATACGTCCGGCAATGTATTCCACAACGGTCATGGCGATGGCCATGATCAGTACCACCAGAACCTTTTGCAAAACAGGATGGGCGTCAACAGCATCTATATGGATCAGGGACAGGAGATACAGCACCACAAGGCCTGAACCGTAGAGAGGCAGGTAAGGCCCGATGAGGAATCCCGGGTTGATCCATTTGTGGCTTGGGTTGCTCTTGGAGAAGAACTTTCTGAATATGACTTCAATGCACCAGCCCATGATGCATCCTATGAAAAATAAAAATAATATTACCAGAATACTTTTGATATTGAAATTATCCATACATGGAATCTCCTTTGTATATATGACTTTGCCAATAGTAATAAGATAGTATATAGAAGGAAAAAAAGCAACCTTACAAAATGTCACAAGTGTAAGATAGCTTGTTGATACTTATTGAGAAAAAAAGTCATTTAAATTGCGAATGTTATATTGGACTAACGCCAGGGGGCAGTGCTATACTTACAGCAAATAAAAAGCCACGAAACAGATGCAGACTCTTTCTACAGTACGAAGATCGAGAATGCATTTTTTACGTTAAGGAGAGTTTGATTGAACAAACCGTGATTAGAAAAATCGAATCACGGCGAAGCCTGTCATATAATCTACCATGCGTATAAGTGGTCATATCATTAATCAGAATAAATATATAATCAAGGAGGACAAAATCATGATGAAGGCATTAAAGAAGGTAAACTGGAAGAAGCTTGGAATATTTGCAGGTGGAGTATTATTTGGAACAGCTGGTATCAAGGTTCTCTCAAGCAAGGATGCAAAGAACGTATATACACATTGTACAGCTGGTGTTCTTAGAGCAAAGGACTGTGTCATGAAGACAGCAAATACTATCCAGGAGAACTGTGGTGATATCTACGCAGGAGCAAAGGATATCAACGAGGCAAGAGCACAGAAGGCAGCAGAGGCTGACTTTGAGGATACTGAGTGCACAGAGGCTGAGAGCGCTGACGCAGCAGAGACTGTAGAAGAGTAATCAGTATAAGACAAAACATAAGAAAGAGGCGAAGATCTTGAAGTTTTCTATTTTAAATGAAACAAAGAATCGTCTGCGTATACACATGGCACAGAGCCGCATGACCATGGCACAGGCCGACATACTTCAGTATTATCTGGAGAACTGTGAGGCAGTGGAAGAGGTCAAGGTGCACGACAGAACCTGTGACGCGATCATCATATATGATGGTGACCGTGCAGCGGTGATAGATGCGCTGAGACAGTTTGGATATGACAGGGTGGAGGTTCCGGCGGATCTCACAGAGACATCAGGCAGAGTCATGAACAGACAGTATGAGGACAAGCTGTTTTGGAAGACCGCCTGGTACATGACCAAGAAATGGATCATGCCAATGCCGCTTCGGTATTGTCTGACATCCGTCAAAGCTCTCAAGTATATAGGCAAGGGGCTCAAGTGTCTTGCGAACAGGAAGCTTGAGGTGCCGGTTCTCGATGCAACAGCCATAACAGCATCCATTCTGACAAATGATTTCGCGACGGCGGGATCAGTCATGTTCCTTCTGGAGATCGGTGAGATCCTTGAGGAGTGGACACATAAGAAGTCGGTGGATGGACTGGCAAGAAGCATGTCACTCAATATCAATAAGGTATGGGTGCGTGTGGATGATTGTGATGTACTTATGGACAGTGCGAAGATCGCAAAGGATGATCTGGTAGTGGTTCATATGGGCAATGTCATTCCATTTGACGGTGTTGTGGATCAGGGCGAGGGCATGGTCAATCAGGCATCCCTCACCGGAGAGTCAGTACCGGTCCACAAGGGACACGGAGACAGTGCATATGCAGGTACAGTTGTTGAGGAAGGTGAGCTGGTAGTCAGAGTTGTAAAGACTGGTAAGACCAGCAGATATGATAAAGTTGTTGCGATGATAGAGGAGTCTGAGAAGCTTAAGTCAGGACTTGAGAGCAAGGCAGAGCATCTTGCAGATGGTCTTGTGCCATGGACTCTCGGTGGAACTATCCTCACATACCTTTTAACAAGGAATATCACCAAGACACTTGCGGTGCTCATGGTCGACTATTCATGTGCACTGAAGATGTCCATGCCTATAGCGGTATTGTCTGCTATACAGGAGGCAAACAAGCATCACCTCACAGTCAAGGGCGGCAAATTCCTGGAGGCTGTAGCTGATGCAGACACGATAGTATTTGACAAGACAGGAACACTTACAAAGGCATCACCTACGCTTGTACGCGTCGTATCATTTGACGGAAGAGATCCTGATGAACTGCTCAGGATAGCTGCATGTCTGGAGGAGCATTTCCCTCATTCCATGGCAAGAGCGGTTGTGGCAGGAGCTGCAGCCAAGGGGCTGGAGCATGAGGAGATGCACTCCAAGGTTGAGTATGTTGTGGCTCACGGTATCTCATCAAGCATAGACGGCAAGAAGGTTGTTATAGGAAGCTATCATTTCGTATTTGAGGATGAGGGCTGTGTGATACCTGAGGATAAGATAGAGCTGTACGAGTCGTTGTCCAAGACTCATTCACATCTGTTCATGGGAATCGATGGCAGGCTGGCAGCAGTCATATCCATCAAGGATCCGGTCAGACCTGAGTCGGCCGAGGTTGTTTCAAGGCTCAAGAAGCTGGGAATCAAGAAGGTTGTCATGATGACAGGAGACAGTGACAGAACGGCCAAGGCTATTGCAGAGCAGGTAGGGGTGGATGAGTATTACTCAGAGGTCCTTCCTGAGGACAAGGCAAAGTTTGTCGAGGCTGAGAAGACTGCGGGTCGAAAGGTCATCATGGTGGGAGATGGAATCAATGACTCACCTGCACTGTCGGCATCCGATGCTGGAATTGCCGTAAGTGATGGCGCGGAGATTGCCAGAGAGATCGCAGATATAACTGTCAGTGCGGACAATCTGTACGAGCTCGTAACACTTAAGGAACTCAGTAATAAGCTGATGAGCAGGATCAACAGGAACTATCGCAAGATAGTGACCATCAACACAGGACTTATCATCCTGGGCGTGATGGGAGTTATCCAGCCAACCACATCAGCACTGCTTCACAATTCATCGACGCTTCTCATAAGTCTTGACAGTATGAAGAAGCTGCTGGATTGATGATCGGAGCATAGAATTATATTGATGATCGAAGCGTAGAATCATATAGAATATAAAATAAAGCTGCCCTCTTCACTGTGATGAGTACCCGGGATTCCGGAACATTAGTGAGGAGGGCAGTTTTGTAGTTAAAAGATGATTTTAAATAATAAAAATAATCTGTAAGAATTGTTGACCGGGCCGACAGAATATGACAAAATGTACGTATAAATCATGAGTAGATAGCTGAACATAAGGGCAGAATATTAGCAGATATTATCTGGAATGTTTATGAAATGAAAATATACAGATGTGTGTGGAACACAGCATGATGCGTGTGTTCATCACAATAGAATGGAGGATGATCAGTATGGTAAAAACGGTAAAAGGCGATAATTTTGAAGATATAAAGGCATGCGGTGTGGCGGTTGCGGATTTCTCAGCAACATGGTGCGGACCATGCAAGATGATGGCACCGGTATTTCACACGGTTGCAGATGAACTGAATGGTGAAGTGGATTTCTTCAGTGTGGACGTGGATGAGAATCCCGGACTTGCGGCTGCCAATAAGGTGTTCAGTGTTCCGACATTGATACTGTACAAGAATGGTGTTGAGGCATCGAGGAGTGTCGGAGCTATATCCAAGTATGATCTTCTCGATTTCATTGAGAAGATCAAATAATTGTCTGTGATATGTATCCCGGATATTTTAATTGGAATCTGAATTGAAGTGGGGATACAAACTAGAAACAGGAAAAACATAAAGCCCTGTCAGACTTAACATTCATATGGGTCTCATATTATGGATACATATGAATGTTAAGTCTGACAGGGCTTTAAGGTTATTGAAAACACATTGACTATCTGGCGTCTCTGTCTACATATTCTCTATACTTAACCAGACTCTTATATGCCGGTCTGATGATCTTGTCCGTGGTGACAAGCTCCTCGATTCTGTGAGCGCTCCATCCAACTATACGTGCCACTGCAAAGAGCGGTGTGTAGAGCTCTCTAGGAATTCCGAGCATCTCATACACGAATCCGCTGTAGAAGTCTACGTTAGGGCTGACACCTTTGTATATCTTGCGTTCCTTGGCGATGAGCTTTGGCGCGATCTTCTCAATGTTGTTGTACAGAGTCATATCCTCGTCCCTGCCCTTGGCAGCGGCAAGCTGTTCGACAAATGACTTGAATACTTTTTCTCTTGGGTCTGACAGTGAGTAAACGGCATGGCCCATACCATAGATGAGTCCTTTGTGGTCGTAGGCTTGCTTGTTCAGCAGCTTATCCAGATATGCCTCTATGGCCTCTTCGTCATGGTAATCCTTTATGTGCTCCTTGATATCGTCCATCATGTTCATAACCTGCAGGTTGGCACCACCATGCTTCCTTCCCTTGAGGGATGAAAGGGCGGCGGCAATGGCAGAGTATGTGTCAGAGCCGGATGACGTTACAACTCTTGTGGTGAATGTGGAATTGTTACCACCGCCGTGCTCCATGTGAAGCAGAAGTGCTATGTCAAGAACTCTTGCCTCAAGCTCGGTATACTTCATGTCAGGCCTGAGCATCCTGAGGATGTTTTCAGCCACGGAAGCATCCTTGTCAGGTCTGTGAATGTACATACTTCCGTCGTTCTCATAATGGTTGTATGCGTGATAACCATACACAGCCATCATAGGAAATGTTCCGATGAGACCGATACACTGTCTGAGAACATTGTCTATATCCAGGTTGGTAGCCTGATTATCGTATGAAGCCAGAGTCAGCACACTTCTTGTCATGGAGTTCATTATATCCACACTAGGTGCTTTCATGATGACATCACGGGTAAAGTTGGTCGGCAGGTTCATGGACTCGGCGATGACACTGCTGAATTCTGAGAGCTGAGCCTCGGTAGGCAGTTCTCCGAAGAGAAGAAGATAAGCAGCTTCCTCAAATATATGGCGTTTTCCTTTGCCGCCTTTTACGAGATCCTGTACATCATATCCTCTGTACAATAACTGTCCGTCACACGGAACCTTCTGGCCATCCACATCCTTAAATGCTATGATCTGTGATATATTGGTAAGACCGGTCAGAACTCCCTGTCCATTCTCATCACGCAGTCCTCTTTTTACTCCGTATCTGGCATAGAGCTCTTTGTCTATCACATCATGCTGCTGACAGAGAGAAGCCTGCTTCTCCACGTATTCTGTCAGATTCTCCATATACTCCATATAAGTAACTCCTTTCCGTTTGTATGATAAATCAGATGATCTTTTTGCATATGTCGCTTAGACAACATGCGTCGCAATGTGGCTTCGTTCTGGCTGTGCACACGGATCTGCCGTGATCCACCAGCCTGTGACAGAAGTCATTGCTCTCATCTGGAGGTACAAGCTTCCACAGCTCCATCTCAACCTTCCTCGGATCTTTTATCCCGTCAACCAGTCCCATTCGGTTGACAAGGCGTATACAGTGGGTATCTGTTACAATGGCAGGTTTGCCGTAGATATCACCCATGATGAGGTTTGCGCTCTTGCGGCCTACGCCGGGGAGCTTAAGCAGCTCATCTAGACTGTCAGGAACCTGGCAATCATAGGAATCAACAAGCATATTCATACATGCACTAATATCTCTGGCCTTGCTCTTCCCCAGTCCGCAAGGTCTCACAATGGCCTCGATGTCACTGACATCGGCAGCAGCCAGTTCTTTTACTCCCGGATATTTGGCAAATAAATCCTGGACTACCACATTCACCCTTGCATCAGTGCACTGCGCCGCCAGGCGGACACTGACAAGAAGCTGCCATGCGTGTGAAGTATCGAGGGTGCATACTGTGTCAGGATATTCCTTCTTCAGCCTCTCGATAATGTCCAGTGTTCTCTGTTTTTTCGTATATCTCTTCTGTGATTCCATAAAAAAGACCTCCAGTCTCTATATGATAACATGAAAGGCCTGCAAATGGATATCGAAAAAGAATTCTTAATAAAAATGTTAGAAGTATGAAAATGTTGGGAAGAGAAGACATGCCGCAGCCCAGTATATGTGCTGGGCTGCGGCATGTCTTTGCTGGTATAAATAGCATGTCTGAAAGATTTTACTTTGTTCCGAAGATTCTGTCGCCGGCATCGCCAAGTCCTGGGCAGATGTAAGCGTTCTCGTTCAGCTCGCGGTCAACATGACCAACGTAGAGCTGGATGTCAGGATGAGCCTTGAGAAGTCTCTCAATTCCCTGCGGTGCAGCGATGATCGACATGAACTTGATATGCTTACCGCCGTGCTGCTTGATGAAATCAACGGCAGCAACAGCTGATCCTCCGGTTGCAAGCATAGGATCCGTGACAACTATAAGTCTCTCATCGATAGGATCAGGGAGCTTGCAGTAGTACTCGTGAGGTTCATGAGTCTCCTCGTCTCTGTACAGACCGATGTGTCCGATCTTGGCTGTAGGAACCAGAGCCTGAAGTCCACTGACCATTCCAAGTCCTGCACGGAGAATAGGTACGATCGCAAGATTTCTTCCTGCGATGACCGGAGTCATGCATTCCTCGATAGGAGTCTCTATACATACATCCTCGGTAGGAAGATCTTTCAGAGCCTCATATCCCATGAGCATGGCGATCTCTTCAACAAGTGCACGGAATTCGGCAGTTCCGGTGTTCTTATCTCTGAGCTTTGAAATCTTATGCTGAATAAGTGGATGTGTCATAACTGTGTAATCTGTCATATTGTGTAACCTCCTAATAAATAATATACAGATAATTATTATGCCTCAATGTCAGAGTTCTGTGGATTCATTCCAAGTCCGCGGCTTACATCACCCTTGGTGTTCTCACCAAATGTATAGTCGTTACCAGGCAGTATAGCGTTCAGCAGGATGCCGAATATAGCTGCGAGGGCAAGTCCTGTAAGAGTGATAGTTGTGCCTCCGATCGTGAATGTAAGGCCATTTGAGAAACCAAGTCCACATACCATGATAACGGCTGCGATGATCAGGTTTCTTGACTTCGTGAAGTCTACGTGGTTCTCAACCACATTTCTTACACCGATGGCTGAGATCATTCCGTAGAGGATGAAGCTTATACCGCCGATGATGGCAAGTGGCATAGAGCTGATGACTGCAGCAACCTTAGGTATGAAACCGAGGATGACTGCAAATAAAGCAGCAAGTCTGATAACTCTTGGATCGTGTACACGGCTGAGCTCGAGAACTCCTGTGTTCTCTCCGTAAGTCGTATTTGCAGGACCGCCGAAGAGAGCTGACAGTGATGTTGCAAGACCGTCACCGATAAGTGTTCTGTGAAGACCCGGATCCTCAAGGAAATTCTGATCTACAGTTGCTGATATGGCACAGATATCACCGATGTGCTCCATCATGGAAGCGATGGCGATAGGAGCCATAACGAGTATAGCAGTGATGTCGAATTTACAGATCTGGAAAGGTGGAAGTCCGAGTGCACTTGCATCTGAAACTGTTGAGAAGTCCAGAATAGCAGTTCCACCAGGATTTGTCACACCGCACAAATGAAGGATGAGTGCCACTGCATATGAGATGAGAACACCCATAAGTATAGGAATGATCTTGAACATTCCCTTGCCCCAGATGTTGAAAACGATGACAACAGCCAGTGCGATAAATGCAAGCAGCCAGTTGCTGGATGCATTTGAGATGGCTGAAGGTGCAAGGCTCAGACCGATGCAGATGATGATAGGCCCGGTAACAACAGGTGGAAGGAATCTCATGACACGCTTCACACCGACAAGCTTTACGATAAGTGCGAGTATCAGATACAGAAGTCCTGCAACCACAATACCGCCACATGCGTAAGGAAGCTTTTCACCCATTGTCATGTCCTTGAATATGCCTGTTTTAAGGTTTGCAACTGTGGAGAAACCTCCAAGAAATGCAAATGAAGAACCGAGGAAAGCAGGTACCTTAAGCTTTGTGCATAAGTGGAAGAACAGTGTTCCAAGACCGGCACATACAAGAGTTACCTGAATTGAGAGTCCCTGACCCTCGAAGTATCCGTTTACGAGAAGCGGAACAAGAATTGTTGCACCAAACATGGCAAACATATGCTGGAATCCAAGTAAAAGCATCTTTGGAATTCCAAGCTTACGTGCATCACGAATGGCTTCTTTTTGATTATCCATAAGTAATAATCCTCCCATATTTTTTCTTAGTTAAATATTATAAAGTTTATTTACACTAAGGTCAATTTGAATAGTGTAATTTCCGTAAATTTCATGTCACAATTTTGTGAAAACAGCGAAAAAATGGAGATGATGTAATGCCGCGAAAGGTCGAAAAAGAATTAAGAAATGTAATATATGGTAACGCTTGACAAAATGTTACAGAATTGTTACAATTCTGCTTGGATTGAGTAAAGGGGAGAAAAATAAAGATACAGGTCGAAGGAGACTACAGATATTATGATTGAATTAGAGAACGTGAGTATGACATATCCTGGGGGCAATCAGGCACTCAAGAATGTCAATATTAATATAGAGAAAGGCGAGTTCGTATTTATCGTTGGAAGCAGTGGTTCGGGCAAGACCACTCTGTTCAGGCTTCTGCTCAAGGAGCTCGATCCTACGGAGGGCAATATCACTGTTGCCGGAT
>OLHE01001979.1_pt1 | contig 12556 bp, 16 predicted proteins | sample 1605821 | NCBI WGS metagenome assembly OLHE01 (sample SAMN03283250) | human gut metagenome | biome: human-associated habitat; material: feces | host: Homo sapiens | place: USA | collected 2013
CCCCTCACCCACATTTTGGCGAATTAAATGTAGGGAGTATGTGTTTATGTATAAAAGTATTTATGTATTTATGTATTTAGGGGTTGACGTAGTTATGTATTTATGATATAATATTTATAGGAGGTATAAGTTATGAAGTATGACAACATTATTGATACAACATTAATTGCTATTGGTACGGCTTTAGGTATTTCACAAATAGAAAGTATACTAGGTATTATAATTATTTCAATACAAATTTTATGGATTTTATTTAAACTATGTTATAATGTTTATAAATCAATTAAAAATAAAAAGTTTGAAAAAGTTAAACAAGAAGTTGACAAGGCTATTGATGAATTAGAAAATCTTAAAAAAGAAGGTGGTGACTAATGGGTAGGAAAAAAGAGTATGATTTTATAGGAGGTATGGGGTATACTTTTATTAATTCTAATGTTTATGATTTTAAAAATAAACAAGTATGTGTTAGAAATAATATGCAATATATGTTTTCTAAAACTTCTAGAATGTTTAAGTATGAAAATTTACCTAAAACTATTGATAAACGATTACTTGAATTGTGGTTACAATCAATTGGTTATCTTTGTTGTTTCAAGGCTAAAACTTTATCAAATGGAATGCTACAACCCTTAACTGAAGACTTGAAAGGTGAAGGCGATTTGTATATATGCTTTGGTGCGTGGGGTGGTGAACTTGATGGCAACTATTTACCAAAACAATTTATTATTGCAAATCCTGTATATGGAAGTTTTACACTTGAAGTTGGTAAGAATTGTGTTATTATCAAAAATGATAGTACTTTAATTGGCTTAACACCATTATGTAGAAGATATGCAACGGCTTTAACTGAAACTGAATTGTCTTTAAAAATATCAAGTGTGTTAACAAGATTAATGACAATCGTTGCAACAAGTGATAAAAACACAAAAGAAAGTTACGAAGTGATGATAAAGAAACTCGAAGAAGGTGATTTGCTAAGTGTTTTTTCATCACAAGCAATTATGGATGAAGAAGTTATCAAAAGTCTTTTCAACGGACAAAACAACAATCAATCAATCACACAATTAATTGAATTACTTCAATACTATAAAGCAAGTTGGTTTAATGAATTGGGCTTAAATGCCAATTATAATATGAAGAGAGAAAGTCTTAATAGTAGTGAAAGTCAATTAAATGATGACGCTTTGTTACCTTTTGTAGATGATATGTTATTGAGTCGTCAAGAAAGCTTCGACAAAGTCAATGAAATGTTTGGCACAGATATTCAAGTTGATTTAGGCTTATCTTGGAAACTTAAAAAAGATGAAATGATACAAGAAGTTGAAAATAAGGAGGTTGATAAAGATGAGTTGCGAAGTACTGAACCGACCGACACTATTAGAAACAATGCCGAATAGTTTTAAGCAAGATTTTAGAGGATTTATATATTATTTAAAGCAAACTTTAACTGAAAGGCAAGTTGATATACCCTTATTTTTACAAAGTGATGAAACTAATGAAATGCTTGACGTATCATTAATTTATCAAAAATGTGGTTATAAAATCATCGCTAAAATTGTTGAAATATTTCTCAATGAAAACAACCAATTAGACGAAGAGAAAATTAAAAGTCTATCATATATGATTTATATTAAAAATATTGTAAATTGGAATAATATTTTTGAAAGTTTAACAACTAAATATAATATTTTAGATAGTAAGAAAGAAACTAAAACACGCACACCTAATTTGCAACACGATGATACAAGAAATATCAAAAGTAAAGTTACTAATATTAATCAAGTTAGTGGCTACAATAGCGAAGATTTTACAAATTTAAACCAATCAATCAATAGTGGTGAAATGAATGACAACGAAGAAAAACGAACCACAAAAGAAACAGGAAATGAAAAAATTGAGTCTAGCGGTAGCGATATACCTTCTCAAGATTTAATCTTAAAAGAATTAGACTTAAGAACGATGAATAATTTTTATGATATTATTCTTAAGTCATTTGATGATTATCTAACTTTAAAAATTTGGCTATAAGGAGGTTTTAATAATGTCAAAAAAAGGTGGTTATTTAATTATAGATTTAGAAAATATAGATTTGATGACACAAAACAATTTATTTTCAACTAAAAAAGTTGAATCATTATACAAGTTGCTTAAAAGTAATTATCATAAAAATGTAATTTTTAATGACGGCAATGTTAAGATTACTATTAGTCCTCAAAGTGATTACTATACAATAAAAGTCACAGGTGGAACAGTAAATGGTTTAAATTATGAGGTATATTATTTAGGTTAAAAAGGAGGAAATTTAAAATATGAAAATTACACAAGTTTATGAATTAGTCAATAATATGACAAAAGAGGTATTAGGTGAAACCGAAGTACTTCAAGAAGACCTTTCCAATGTAGTAGATATTGGAGGTAAATTACAAGACAAATTAGGTGTAGACAACTACTGTAATGAACTAGCAAATAGAATTGGACGTACAATCTTTGTTAATCGTCCATACAGTGGCGAACTACAAACAATCTTAAAAGATTATTGGGAATATGGTTCAATCCTTGCAAAAGTGCGTGGTGAAATCCCTGAGGCAATTGAAAATGAAAGTTGGAAATTAGTCGACGGTGCAAGTTATGACCCTCACGTTTACAAAAAACCAAAAGTTTATGAAAAATTCTACAATCAAGCAAGTACTTTCCAAATTCAAGTATCAATTACTATACTTCAAGTAGAAGAAAGTTTAAAAAGCACTGAAGAATATGTTAAGTTTATTTCAATGATTGAAGGTAACGTTCAATTATCAATGGAAATTAAAATTGAAGAACTAGCAAAACGTTGTGTTAATAACTTTATTGGTGAAACTTTATATGATGCTTACAAGAGTGACGCAACTTTTACAGGTGTAGGAAACACACGTGCAATCAATTTATTTGCAAGATATAAGGCTTCACACCCTGATACAACATTAACAGTTGCGACAGCTTTACAAGACAAAGAGTTTATTAGATATTGTGTTGAATTTATGACTTTAACAATGAACCGTATGAAAGCCGTTTCTAAATTATTCAATATTGAAGGAACAACAAAACATACACCAAAAGACTATTTACATGTCGTTTTACTTAATGATTTTGAAAGTGCAACACAAGTATACTTACAAAGTGATACTTACCACAATGAACTTGTTTCTTTACCAAAACATGAAACTATTTCATATTGGCAAGGTAGTGGCACTGATTTTGCGTTTGACAGTGTTTCAAAAATTAATGTTATAACTGCAAAATCTAACAATGTTACCGCAAGTGGTATTTTAGGTGTTATGTTTGATGATGAGGCTTTAGGTATTTTACAACCACGTAGAGAAGTAACAACTATGAATACACCTAACGCACAATTTATGAACTATTGGCACAAATTTACTTCAAGATATTTCAATGATTTAGCGGAAAATTTTGTAGTATTCTTTATTGCTTAATTTTGAGTGGTGGAATACACCACTCTTTATTTTTATAAAAAGGAGGAATTTAAAATGTTTATAAATGGAAGATATCGACTTAAAGATACTTTTAAACTTTTAGTCGACGAACAAGTAACTAAAATTGAAGTAAGTGTTAATTTTGAAGATAGCGCACATGTTCAATATACAGGTATGCAACTATTAAAACAAGAATTGCAATATAAAAGAAAAGACAGTGGAACTTATATAACGGCTTATTTGCAAGACGGTGGTTGGGAAGAACTAGATTATCAAGACTTAAACTTTGATTGGTACAATCAAAAAATTAGCGATACATTTTTTAATTATTTTTATTCAAGCGTTGAATTTGTAGGTATTGACTATGTGTTGAATGGTGGTACACTCGATGAAACATTGACAAATCCATTTTTTAAACCACTAGGACAAATGATATCGTATGGTGATTTTCTAACAAGTACAAAAGTTGGTTATGATTTTGAATATTGGCAACTATCTTCATTTGAGGATGTAAGTAATTTATATGGTACTAATATTTTTGAACCTATACAGGTAACGGCTATTTTTAAGAAACAACAAGTTAAAATTAATTATATCACAAAAGGTGGAATTGTTAAAGAAATTTACCCTAATGAATTTGTTTTTGTTGATTATGGAAGTAAAGTAACTAGCGACTATGATTATAATTGTATTAAAGAAGGTTATAAGTTTTTATATTGGAGCATTGAAGAAGGTGGCGACCCTTATATATTTGGCGAACAAATTATTGAAGATGATATACTATTATATGCAAATTATAATATTCAAAGTTATACTATTAATTTTGATATGCAAGGAGGAACACCACAAGAACCCTCACAAACAAGACAATATAATCAATTGGTTAGTGAACCCGTAGATATACCTACCAAAGAAGGGTATAAATTTATTGGTTGGAGTAAAACAAATATTTATTTTAGTGCTTATGATTTCAACACACCTGTAACACATGATTTAACTTTATATGCATATTGGAGGGCACCCTCGATTAAAGCAACTTTTTATCAAAATAATGCGGAAGATAGTAAAGTTAATAAAGAAAATGACTTAGTTAAAATTTATGAGTGTAATATAATTTTTAAAGATAGTACTTCAATTTTGAACCCTATTATTAAAATTGTTTATAATAAACTTCCAATTTTTAATTATTGCTATATAGACACTTTAAATAGATATTATTATATTACTAATGTTGTATTAACACCTAATAATTTTTATGTGCTTTATTTATCATGTGATGAGTTAATGAGTTTTAAAAATGAGATTGGAAATTTAGAAGGTTTAATTGCAAGAAATGAATTTGAATTTGACCCTAATTTGACTGATAATGAATTAGTAGTTGATAATACTTCACAACTTGCTTTGGTTGAAAATTTAACGCCACAAAACAATCCTTTTAAGCAAACAGTAAGTTTACCATTTGTAATTTCTACAATGTCTACAACAGGGGAACAAGGTGACGACAATTTAAAGTCATGGGAACAAACTTCATTCAATAAAAAATTTTCAGGAACTATTAACACTATAAATAGATTATGTAATCAATGTAGTAAAATAGACCAATCAGTTATAGGCACTTTTTTTGCAAATCCTAATGAATACATATCATCTATTATGTTATACCCTTTTGAAGTTAATAAATTCTTTAGAACTAGCACTTATTTTGATGAAATAACAATTGGAAAATCTACTTTTAAACTTGAAAATTATTATTTATCAAATCCACATAATAGTATTAATATTGCTAATTTTAAAATTGAACCTTATTTTAACAATTATTTAGACTATCAATCACAATATAAAATTTATATACCGTTTTTTGGTTATTTTCAAATTTCACCTCAAATCTTTATGGGTTATTATATAAAGATTGATTTATCTATTGATTTTGATACCGGACAAGCATTATTGCTAGTAAAACGTGGAGATTCATTAACTGATAATTCACGTGACGTTCTTATAACAACACAACAAGGAAAGTGCGGTGTTAAAATACCAATTGGTAGTGACGGAACATACAAAACTAATCAAGATTTATTAATTACTAATATAAAAGGTTTAATTGATTATGCGGTGTCAATGGGTGCTTTTGCAATAACAGGTAACCCTATTATAGGTATATTGGGTGGAGCACGTGCGACTAGTAGTATGGTTATGGGTAATATTAATGCCTTAACTTCTTCCAATGCTATTAAAGGTGAAACAAGTGGTAATGTAAATGATTTGGCTATGCCTTTTGAAATTTATATGTTAGTCACTCGTCCTGTCGTTTCTAATTCACAAGATAACTATAAAAAATTATTAGGATTACCACTTAATAAAACTAGATTACTTAAGAACATGAAAGGTTATACACAAGTTAAAGAAGTCCACATTGAAAATTTATCAACGGCAACACAAGAAGAAAAAAATAAAATATATGAAATGTTAATTAATGGGGTTATATTGTAATGAAACCTAAATATTATCGCTTAACTAGAATTAGAGAAAAAAGTAAAGAAGTTGGAGGTTGTAAATATTTTGTTATTTTTGGTGAACGTTCAAACGGAAAATCATTTAGTGTATTAGAGTTAATACTTCAAAGATATGTCGAAAGCGGTTATAAAGATGAAGGAGCAATCTTGCGTCGAATGCTTGAAGATTTTAGAGGTAAACGTGGAGCAAGAACCTTTGAAAATTTAGTCAATGAAGGTAGAGTAAAAGATATCACTAAAGGTAAATTTTCAAAAATTGTTTACAAATCTTCAATGTGGTTTTTAGCCAATTTTGATGATACTTTAAATAGTGACGTACTAGACAAAAAACCTTTTTGTTATGCGTTTTCTTTGGCTTCAATGGAACACGATAAATCGGCAAGTTTTCCAAATGTTACAACAATTTTATTTGATGAGTTTATTTCAAGAAATGGCTATTTAGAAGATGAATTTGTATTATTTACAAACACACTTTCAACTATTATTAGATTACGTGAAAATGTTGAAATATACATGTGTGGTAACTCAATTAATCCTTATAACCCTTATTTTGGTGAAATGGGTTTAACTAGGGCTAAACGCATGAAGCCTGGCGATATTGATATTTACAGTTATGGTAATAGCAAATTAAAAGTTGCAGTTGAATTTGCCGACGGTATCGGAAAAAATAAGAAAAGTAATGTTTATTTTGCTTTTGATAATCCTAAATTAAATATGATTACAGGTGAAGGTAACACATGGGAAATTGGAATATACCCTCATTTACCTTACAAATATAAGTTTGAAGATATCTTATTTATTTACTATATTAAGTTTGAGGGTGAAACCTTACAATGTGAAATTATTAGAGATGACGAACATAAATGTGTATATACATATATACATAAAAAAACAACACCAATAAGAAAAGAACAGGAAACAATTATTTATTCTCTAGAGTTTAACCCTTCACCAAAATATAGACGTCGAATAAATATGCCTGTTACAAAACTTGAAGAAAAAATTGTATGGTTTTTTAAACTTGATAAAGTCTTTTATCAAGACAACATGATTGGAGAAGTAGTACGCAACTATTTAATGGCTTGCGGATTTCCTGTAAAATAAAATAAAGTGTAAGTTAAACATACTTACACTTTAAATTTGTATATAGTTAATACCTTTTAAATAGTCTAAAAATTGTTGACTGATTGAAAGTGAGTATGTAGTACTTTCTAAATGTATGCTTGCAAACTCATGATAATAACCTAATTTACCTGTATAATCTTTTACATAGCCTTCATATTCAAAATCTAAATATGTATGTGTTTGTTTACCTGTTGCGTCTTTAGGAAATTCTAACTCGTTTTCAAAAGCATTAAAAACTTTATCAACTTGTTTAATATCATCATTTGCAAAATGTTTTAGCAACCACGGTGTTGCGGTTTTTTTATTTACACCACTTATTGTTAAAGTTAGTTTATCATTTTTTAAATACATATATCGTTTTGCACCTAAAGTCTTAAATTTATCATATATGCCCTCATCATCCCATACCCCTAATATTTTTTCAACGCCTTTAATCGTTTTTGGTTTATATGCGTCATAAGAGATTTTATGATAGTCTAGGGCTTTTTGAAGTTTGTAAATTAATCTATTGTTATACAATTCAAAAAATTGTTTATGCTTATCATAATTAATAAATTTAAGAGAGTCGGTATCACTATAAATATAATCTTCTTTTAATTCAAAAATACCACTCCAAAGATTTGCACGTGCATAAGCGGTGACAAATACACCCCAAGGATAGAAAAGAAATCTATTTCTTGATTTATTATATTTTGCTATAATTTTATCAATATTTTCAGTTGTGTTTTTTTCTTTATGCCACCCTTCAATATCATAAATTATTTCATCACGAATTATATCAGTAACACAACAACCATATGCCGAATTAATCATCCCTTTAGATGATAAGTATTCAACTTCTTTTCCCTCGACGTCCTTTAGGGTCGTCTTATCACTATAAAGTTTTAAAATTGATTTTACAAAATCAGTAGGTAAATAACCTTTTTGATAGTAATAAAATCTTCCTATTCTAAATGATGAAAAAGAATATGTACGTTTGATAATTTCCCAATCAATGTTAGTTATAGATATTATTAAACGTTTTGCGGAAACAATGCGCCCATTATTTTCAAGTTGATTTTTAAGACTTCTACATTTTGATGATGAGATATAATTTTCATAGTAAATTAGGCTTTCAACGTCATTTAATTCAACGTCAAACACACAACAATAATTACGTACTTTTTCTTCAAATTCTTGTCTAGTAATATGATTTATTTGTATACCTTTACTCATCGGAAATTTCTCGGCAATCATTACGGTAGGGTATGCGGAAGTCTCATCAAAACTTCTAACATTTTCATACACTTTACCACAATTCATTGCATTTGCATGTGTAAAACCTCCCATAAAAGAAGTTTTTAGCAAATCGTATTCATCAGTAGTTAGAGTTAATTTTTGCATTAAAGCATAATATTTGCGTGTTTTATCTTTGCTAGCCTTTTTATCGCCTACTACTTTATAACAAGCCTTGCGACAATAATTACGTACATAGCCCGTTTTGGTAAGAGGTATTTTTGTAATATCACCGTCATTTGTAATTGTTTCATCAATGTAGTATAATATAATTAAAACGTCGTGAATACAATAATCTAACTCTTCTTGTGTAAGTGGTGTAGTTGAGTGACGTATTTTAGAATAATCTAAATCGCCTTCTAACTTTTCAATTTTATGTTTTGTTAGATTTTTGGCAACAACACTTAAAGAATAACCACTTAATTGATAACTACAACGATATTCAACGCCGTCAGTTGTAATAGCCTTTAATACTTTTCTTTCTTCAATAGCAAACACTTTATCAAAGGTGAAATAACCTCTTATAAATTGAAAATCAAAAGCAAGATTGTGAACGTAAATTAATAGATTAATAGCGTTTGTATCAAAAATATTAGTTATCATATTATATAATTCTTGATATTCTTCAAGCGTTCTTCCAATTATAATTAAAATATCACCATTTGAATATATGCCAAAAGTCCACTCATATACAATACCTCTTTTAACATAGTCTTTAATTTCATTTTTATTTATTTTATCTAAAGATAAAGAAGTTTTACCCGTTTTTAAATTTTGATAAAAAGAGGAAGTTTCAGTGTCAAAACCACAAGCAAAATTGTAGTAGTATTTTTTACCTTTCTTACTTATTTTTGCTTTAGATTTTATACGTTGCAAAACCTCCTCAATTTTTGTTTTATCAGTTGAAAAAAACTGAATTTCCACTTAAACGCTTTAAATCTTGACGTTCAACTTCTTGGTCTTCTTGATATTTTTTATCATATATATTATTTAATCTATTCATATACCACTCCGCATTATGCCTTTTATCGTTTCTTGAAAACATTATTGCAATATCTTTTTGTACTTGATTACTATCAAATGCATTTCTCAATTCTTGAAGTCTATTATGAATTTCCCAAAATTTGTTTTTCATTGATTGGCTAGAGTCATTATACGACCATGTTATTTCATGATTTATATCTAACTCGGCTAGACGCTTATCAACACCTGTTAATATTTCTTTCATACCAATCCATGTTGAAGATTTAAGGTTCATTATATTATATGCTGTTGTAATTTGCTTTAACATTTGATTACGTGTCATTTTTTCTAACTCTTTTGAAGTCGTGTATTTAACACCGCTTTTTAATGATTGTTGATATAAGTTAAAGGCTCTTGATTGAGAGCTATAACCTTTAGTTTGTAATGTTTTCATCCTTCTATTAATATTTCTTGAAAGTACTTTTGAAGTTTGTATCAAGTCATCTTTTGTCATTTTTGACAAATCCGTGTAATCAAGGCTAAGTATCTTTTTTAATGTAAGATTTTTTGCCATAAAGAATTACCTCTTAAAAAGGTAATTTGTCATTTTGTTTTGCAAAATCTTCTAAAGTGTTTGACTTCCATACTTCTTGTTGCATATCGCTCCAATTTTTAATAACTAGTGTTAAAATTTCAATTTTCTTTTCTTTATCATATTTTTTAGAAATAAAATAGTCATTTGGTTTTAAATCAATTGTAATAGGAAATGATAAATCTTTCTTTAACATTTCTTTATTAAATAATTCTTTATCTTCTTTGTAAAAACCAATATTAAAATAATGGTCGGTATTTGTTTTTGTGTCTTCTTTTCTTAAAATGCCTTTTAATACAGGAAATTTATTTCCGTCTTTCTTTGAAATATACTTTTTTTCATAAATAAAAATTCTCATGTGTTTTTCTCTTTCTCTCACTTGGTAGGTAGCACCTATTTTTGATTTTAAGGTTTTTGTTTTTAATTGTTAAGCCTTATAAACAATGTCAAAATCTCTACAACGATAATAGCCATATACTTTCATTAAATAGTCTAATTCTTTCACTCGAATATTTGTTAAACTATCTAATTCAATTTTATGTAGTATTGGCTTTATATAGTTTCTTTCATCTTCCGTGATATTTTCAGTAGGTGTTAAACATTTTACTTTGCCACGACGGATTGATTTAATCATTTCTTGTCGTGAATGAAAATGTAATTCTACTTCGTAAATATCATTTTTATATACATATAGCATTGTTTTTACCTCCTTTCTTAATATTCACCGATTTTTATTTTATAATTAACATATAAAATTAATCGTTTTAATTTATAGGTTTCATAATCAGTTTCTTTTTTAAAATTTTTATAACCTTTAATGAACCTTTTAATTAATTCATTAACATTTTTTTGTTGCTTTAAAATTATTAATACTACTTTACCATACTTATCAACCACTAGAAAATCATTGTATAAATTCCTAAATTTTGAATGTACTTTCTCTTGCATGTATGTATAATAATCAATCATAAATCTATTATGTTTATCAGTTAATATTAAGTATAAATCTTTACTTATTTTTCTACATGGCACAAGTTTATCAATTAATAAACCATTTTCAATAATAAATAAATTATTTTTTCCTTTTCTTTTTCATTTTAATCAACCACGTCAAAATAGTATTTTTTTATATTTTCTTCGCCAATTTCATTGATTGCTTTTTGACAATCTTGAGCGGTTTCAAAATATAATTCAAAAGGTAATATTCTACTAAATCTATTCATAGTTGGGCAAACCTTTTTAGTATCAACATCATAAGACACTGAGTATCTTAGTTTTGAACAATCATCAACAAATTTAACATTTGATAATTCCCTTAATCTATTAATGATTTTTAATTTCTCAAGCATTTTTTTGGCGTCTTCTTTAGTTTTAAAAACATTATTAAAAGATACTTTATCATTATCACAATTTGAAATAGCACAAAATGTATCTTCATAAACGTGCCCTGTGCTCGACACATAGTAAATTGTATCACCGCTTTCAGGTTTCCATGTTTTATTGTATTCAACATATTTCCAATCATTTTCAAGTAAATCGTTTATATAGCCAACAAGTTTAACTAAAGGTAATATAATTTTTCCATAATGATAAGCAACTAAACAATTGTTATATAAACCAAAAGACAAACCACTTTCGTATGCCTCACGTGTAATTAGTCCTCCTTTCTTTAAATATTCTTCATCAATTTCAAAAAATTTCATATTTTTTCCTTTCTCGCTCTCTATTTTGATAAGGGCTTGCGACCTTCATTTTTAAATGGCTAGATTAAGAAAGGCGGTTAAGCCTTTTGTATTTCCATTATAATGTCATAATGTAAACTTTCATAATAATCAATCATACTACAATATTCATCATAATTTAAATTTACTATTGCTTTATTATTTGAATAACAATATACTTCGTCATCATCTTCATTAAATGTATGAAGAAACATTACAACGTCTTTAGTTTCAAAATGTTGTAAAATTATGCATTCTTTTTCAGTCATTATTTTTCATCTCCTTCATTTTTGATAGTTAATATACTTTTTAATTCATAATTGTATTTACTAAATAAATCGCACACTTCATCAAATGCTTCATATGATAATTTTTCAGTTTTATCAAAATTATTAAAAACAACTTCAGTGTATAATTCACCTTCAATCTCGATAATTAATATCGTTCTTGACTCTAGTTTTGCCCCTTCGCTTTTGCTTTCAAAATATGCTTGTTTAATCACTTTCATTTTATTTACCTCTTTCATTTATTTACACTAATATTATACCACAAATATTTTAGTTTGTCAATAGTTTTGATAAAAATAAATTAAATAATTAATTTATTGTTTCCATTAATTCCAACATATTAATAACTTCTTTAATAGTCCAACCTTCATTAACCCAATCAATAATTTCATTTACTATTTCATCAGTACTTTTGCTTAATTTTTTAGCCAATTCAACTACTCTTAAATATTGACTAGTTGTAAGTCCTTTGTATTCATGTGTATTCATGTTTTATTACCTCCTTCATTATTTACATTAATATTATACCATAAATATTTTAGTTTGTCAATAGTTTTGATAAAAATAAATTAAATAATTTATTTATTATATACCCCTAAATACATAAATA
>OLHE01001980.1_pt1 | contig 12555 bp, 7 predicted proteins | sample 1605821 | NCBI WGS metagenome assembly OLHE01 (sample SAMN03283250) | human gut metagenome | biome: human-associated habitat; material: feces | host: Homo sapiens | place: USA | collected 2013
GTGCAAAGCTTGGTGTGTCCTTATTTCGGCATCCTTGCCGAAAACCCCTTTCCCCCGGAAAGGGGCTATATTACTGGGGCTACCGCCCCTAGACCCTGTTGGGGGCTACGCCCCAAAGCAAGGATGCTTTGGTTGCTTGCCAAAAGTTTTGCACGATGCAAAACCAACAGAGCAAGCAACGCTAAACACCCATTTTTGATAACGATAGAGGTTTTTCGACAGACTGATGCAAGATTACATCTTGCTTAACCATCTTCCCTTGTTACCTTATCAAGTGCGATAGAAGTAATAGTCTTCTTATCTCCGCTCTTTGTGATAACATATGTCATAGACTTACTGGAAACATGCTCGGTCACAAGTCCGGGGATCGATACCGTAGGCGGATAATAGTCAACCGTCAGCGTGTATGTTTCACCGACATTTTCTATCTTTGAAACCTGCGGATAGTAGTTCGGCACACGGTTTGTATCGGCTACAATATAAACCTTCTTCTCAGAATTATACGTTGCCAGATCCTGAACGTGACCTACCGTCTGATGTGTAACCTCTATACTGTTGCCGAAGATATTTTTTGCCGCTGTTTCAACGTCAAATTCGGGGATATACATTACACCCGTGTCAGTCTCATAGTTTGAAGTATCGCCGGTGAGCAGTATTCTCGATACAGCCGCCTTGATTATGGTAGACTGTGTAAGCGTTGACGCGTCCTCAAAGCTGGGTGGGTCGGTCGCTACTATAGGATAGAGATAGAGCGCAAACTCTTCCTTGAGGTCGGTCTGATTTGCTATTCGGTTTATCGCACCGCTTGCCGCTATCACGGTGTTGACAACGCCAACGACCGCAAATACAATAACCAGCAGTCCGACAAGGAAATAGGCAACCTTCTTTGCAACTCCCTTATGCTTACGCTCCGGCACATCTACAACGATAACCTCGTCCTGTGCAATTTCGCTTACATCCTCGGAAAGCGCTTCTTCTATAGAACCTGCCAGTCCGTGCAGAACCTTACTCTCGCTTTTGGCCTCTATACGGTTTTTATTCTTATTCCTCTTTTTTGCCATTTATAAGCGTTCCTCCTAGCCTCTTATCTGACCGTTGCCGTTGACAAGATATTTGAACGTTGTGAGTGCCTCAAGCCCCATAGGACCTCTTACATGGAGCTTCTGTGTGGAGATGCCGATCTCCGCGCCGAGTCCGAACTCAAATCCGTCCGTAAAGCGTGTGCTTGCGTTTACATATACAGCCGCCGCATCAATTTCACGCTGGAACTTTTCGGCATTTCTCAGATATTCGGTCACTATGCACTCGCTGTGACCTGTGCCAAAGCGGTTGATATGTGCTATAGCCTCGTCTATATCATCAACGATCTTTACCGCGATCTTAAGATCAAGGAACTCCCTGCGATAGTCGTCATCGTCTGCGATCTTTTCAAGCGTGATATACGCACTGCTTGCTTCATCGCCGACAAACGCGACCTTGCCATTCCACTTTTCCGCAAGCTTCTTTAAAAAGCCCTCCGCTATATTCTTATGCACAAGAACATTCTCAATAGCGTTGCATACCGACGGGCGCTGTGTTTTAGCGTTGTCAACGATATCCACCGCCATATCGATATCCGCAAAGCGGTCAACATAAACGTGGCAGTTGCCCTCTCCGGTCTGTATTACAGGCACGGTAGCGTTCTTTATTACGGCGTTTATAAGCCCTCCGCCGCCTCTTGGGATAAGCACGTCAACATATTCGTTTGCTTTCATAAGCTCTGTCGCGGTATCTCTTGAGGTATCCTCTACAAGCTGTACGATATCAGGATTGACACCGTGTTTTTCAGCCGCCGCTCTCATAATGCCAACAAGGCACTTGTTTGAATTTATCGCGTCGCTTCCTCCGCGCAATATTACCGTATTGCCCGCCTTAAGACACAGACAGCCCGCATCGACCGTGACATTGGGGCGTGACTCGAATATTATTCCGATAACGCCGAGCGGTACGGATTTCTTTATTACGGTAAGACCGTTCGGCAAGGTGTTGCCGCCGAGAATTTTTCCGACGGGATCAGGCAGTGCCGCCACCTGTCTTACGCCCTGAGCCATACCGTCAATTCTTGCATCGGTAAGAGTAAGGCGATCTACCATAGCCGCCGCCATATTATTTTCATGCGCCGCAGTTATATCAAGCTCGTTTGCCTTTTTGATCTCTTCTCTGCCGTTTTCAAGCATTGCGGCGATCGTGCCGAGTATATCGTTTTTAAGCGACTGCGACAGCATAGCAGACTGCTTAGCCGCCGATCTTGCTTTCATTCCGAGTTCGTCTATGTAGCTCATATTTTTCCTTTCAGTCCTCGTCTGCGGTGAATACAGTGCAGACAGCCTTATTCTCAAACAGATCGTAAAGTATTTCGGGACGCTGACCGTTTATTATTACAGTCGGTATGCCGTGTTCCTTTGCAATAGTAGCCGCTTCAAGCTTTGTTACCATACCGCCGCTTGCGAACTCACTGCCCTTGTCCTTTGCCGAGCTTATCATCTCGCTTGTTATCTGCTTTACCTCAGGAATCAGCTTTGCGCCGGGGAGCTTGGGATTTTTATCGTACAGCCCGTCAACATCTGTGAGTATTATCAGCAGATCCGCATCACACAACGCCGCAACTATCGCCGACAATGTATCGTTCTCATCAAAGTCAAGCTCCTGTATCGATACCGTATCATTTGCGTTGATTATCGGGACTATTCCCATATCAAGAAGTGTGCTGAACGTATTTATAACGTTCTCTTTTCTTGTCTTGTTGCTGATAACATCACGCGTAAGGAGCACCTGTGCCACCGTGTGGTTGTAATTTGCAAATTCACGGTCGTATATGTGCATAAGCTCGCACTGACCTATAGCGGCGCAAGCCTGCTTTTTAGGCATTTCCTTAGGCTTAGAGTGAAGTCCTGCCTTTGCCGCACCTACGCCCTGTGCGCCCGATGTAACAAATATCACGTCCTTGCCGGAATTTTTCAGATCCGACATTACTTCAATAAGCTTTGACACACGTCTTATATTCAGATTGCCCGTGTTATGAGCAAGCGTGCTTGTGCCTACCTTTATAACTATTCTCTTTTTGGTTGAAAAATCCATCATATATTTCCTCTTGCTTAGTCGAGCAGAATACGCTCGTCACAATATTCACATTCGCATATATCGCCCTGTACCTTGAAGCTGTGGGGGAGATAATGCTCGGTCTTTGTGATGCACTTGGGGTTTGTGCATTCAACATCATTCTTTACCGTGCCGGTGAGCAGTTTAGGAGCGCCCAGTCTGCCCTCAAGCACTGATATTATAAGTGCCATACGCACGAACATTCCGTTCTTTGCCTGTGTGAAGTACTTAGCCCGCGGATCATCATCAACGTCCATTGCTATCTCGTCCACTCTGGGAAGCGGGTGCAGCACTATCATATCCTTCGGCGCTTTCTTCATCTTTTCGGTATCAAGGCGGAATACGTCCTTCTGCTTATTGTATTCTTCCTCGCTTGCAAAGCGCTCCTTCTGTATTCTCGTCATATACAGCATATCGAGCGATTCTTCGGCTATAGCTTCATCAAGCGAGTAGATCTCCTTATATGTACAGCCTCTTGCATTAAGCACGTCCTTTATATATGACGGCAGTGCAAGCTCCGGAGTCGATATCAGGATAAACTCGTTACCCTCATAGCGTGACAGCGCTTTAAGCTGTGAATGAACCGTTCTTCCATAACGCAGATCACCGCAAAGACCTATCTTCAGGTGATCCAGTCTGCCCTTTTCGTTTTTGAGTGTCAGCATATCCGTAAGCGTCTGCGTCGGGTGCAGATGTCCGCCGTCACCGGCATTTATGACCGGACAATCGGCAGTTAAAGCCGCCGCCTTTGCACTGCCCTCATACGGATTTCTTATTACGAGTATATCCGCATAGCTGCTTACTATTTTTGTCGTATCCTTGATATTCTCACCTTTAGAAACAGAAGATGTTGACGGGTTGTCAAATCCTATTATCGTACCGCCGAGCCTCAGCATCGCAGTCTGAAAGCTCATCTGCGTTCTTGTAGACGGCTCATAAAACAGAGTTCCCATTATCCTTCCACTGCATCTTGAACGGTAAAGTGCCGGATTCTTCTGAATTTGCCGGGCAAGCTCAACTATCATATTCCACTCATCGGGTGAATATGCGTCAAGATCAATAAGATTACTGAATGTTTCCATTGTTGTTACCTTCCTTGTTCTGCACGTCCTCTCCTTTTTGCAGGGGAGTTATATATCCTTCCTTTATACCCTCTGTACTTTCTTCGGGCATAAAGATAATCTTGACTGTTTTAAGGATAAGCAGGATATCCTTGGCAAGTGTATACTTTTCGATATACATAAGATCAAGCTTCAGCTTATCGTAAGGGGTAGTGTTATACTTGCCGACAACCTGTGCGTTACCGGTAAGTCCTGCCTTGACTTTAAGGCGGAATGCAAACTCGGGCATCTCCTTTTCATACTCACGGCTTATCTCAGGCCGCTCGGGGCGCGGACCTACTACCGACATATCGCCCTTGAAGATATTGAACAGCTGCGGAAGCTCATCAAGTCTTACTTTTCTTATGAACTTACCTACCGGAGTCACTCGCTTGTCACCGTCACTTGCAAGTCTTGCAACGCCGTCACTTTCGGCATTTACGACCATGCTTCTGAATTTAAGGAGCTTGAACTCCCTGCCGTCCTTTGTAAGTCTTACCTGCTTATACAGCACAGGTCCGCGGTCGCACAGCTTTATCGCTATTGCCGTTGCCAGCATAAACGGAGAGGCTATTATAATACCTATCGATGACAGAAGGATATCAAAGCAGCGCTTGAAGAACCTCTGTTCTATACCCAGTCCGTAATTTTTTGAGATAATAAGCGGTGTATCGAACAATTCCATATTATCGCCGCCTCTTACGATAATATCGCTTATCTTAGGTACAAGGTAAGTCCTTATCGATGTCTTGAAGCAGTATTTAAGTATGTCGTTCCTGATCTCGTTCGGAGTATCGCATATCACCACGCCGTCATAATTCGGTATCTCCGCAGTAATAGCCTCCAGCCCCTCGGAAACATTCATCATACGAGTGATATTGTACTTATCGCGACGACTGCTCATTTTTTCCACCAGCATTCTGGCAGGCTGTTCAAGTCCGTATATCATTATCACGTTCTTTGCGGGATACAACGCACGGAATATTTTTCCGCTGATAAACGCCCACAGAGCTATCACCACCGCCTGATACAGCGTACCGACAATAAGCGGGCACGGATCGAGCATAGAGCGCGATATAAGGCATATCTGGATATACGTTATAAAGTTTGTACAGAGCGTTGCGAGGATCTGCGACACTATGATATCGGTTGTCTTATGAGAGCCGATTTTAAGTCCCTTATATATTCTTGAGAATACATAAAGAATAGCAAAGTACAGTCCGAATAACAGCCAGTTTCCTTTTCTGAAGAAGCTGAAAGCCATCTCGCTGTTATAGTAATTCAGCCATATAATGCCGAACGTAGAGGTTTCCCAGGTAAGTAGCACGAGCGCGTCCACTATCAGCGCGGTGCGTTTGTATTTTTCTTTATCCTTGTTCAATACGACACATCCTTAATTACTGCACACCTGTCAGTAGTTTATAATCGAATTTAGTATAGCACAATTTGTCGCAATAATCAAGACTTTAGCTGTGATATCACAAAATCCTCACCTTATACTATCGAAAAGCAATGCCGTCCCGCTGTTGGGTTATTACAGCATGATATGTCCCATAAGCTGTACGCCCCGTATTGCCGGACGGCAACACGGGGCGTACTTTGTATTGATATAATTTTAAACCTTTTCGCTTCTGAATCTTCCCACGACCTTAGCGTTCTTATCGATATTGACTTCAAAACGCAGAGTGCAGGGAGAGTAATGGGGATTTTCTCCTTCGCCTATAACCTCATAGAAGAACGCAAGCGCACCTCCGTCCTCCATACGTCTTACCGCACACTTGCAAAATCCCTCCGATATAGCCTGCTTTACATAAGGTATGTCGCGGTCATATGTGCAGAAATTATCCTCGGTAACAGGGATATTCACATCACCGTCCGAACAGCTGTTTTCCCTGAGCATTGTTTCAAGCGGAGATGTCTTTTTGCGGCTGAACTCTGCAAACGGAGCTTTCTTGGCTATTTCGCCCTTGCGCGCGGGTTTTCCGTTTATCCTCCAGCACGGACGCGTAACAACGACCGTTTCACCGATATGGAAGTCATTGTTCAGGTGCTCGCTCTGCGCCGAATAGAAATCCAGTGTATCCTTATCGATAACAACTTCCTTCGCCTTGTCACGGACTATCCCGACAAGCTCAAGCATAGAGAGCAGTTCTCCCGCCTTTTCCATGCACTTTTCGTCCGTCCATATCTCGTAGTTGCGGAAATTATTTCTCCAGTATGTCTTTATCGGCAAATCACCGATCAGTGACTGTATTCTCATTTCCCAGTCAAACAGTATACCGCTCTTACTGCGTATCTTGTTTTCCTTTATGGCATTGAGCGGCTCAAGCAGCTGTGCAAATGATGCTATATTATCAGCAATATCCTGAGCTATGTATTTCTTCGTATCGGTTGTTTTTTTCTTCTCGTTCTCCTCTTCTATCTTCTCATCATTGTATTTATCGAAATCATCCTGACTTGCATCTGTATCAAACATCGAGAATACTTCGGCAGGATCAGAGAGCGTTTTTTTCTCATCGGGCTCATCGTCGATAAGCAAATCTCCGAACAGATCCTCAACGTCAGCGACATTTCCGCCGCTCTCTTCTTCTGTGGGCGCGACCGTCTTATACGCTTCATCGGGAAGATCAAAGAAATCCAGCGTTCTGGGCTTTTCCTCCGTGTTCTTATCCAACTCGTTACCGGGAGCTTCCTCAAGCAGGTCATCCGCCTCACCGTCAGACTCCTCGGTGCTGTTTTCAAAAACCGCCGTATTCACAACAGGCTCAGGCACACTTACGGTTTTTTCGGGTACCAGATCGGCGAACAGATCAAGAGCTTCGGCGCTTACTTCTTCGGATATGTCTTCGGAAGGCTGTCCGATGATCCCGCTGAGCTCCTTTAACGCATCTTCAACAGACTCACCTGTGCGTATCGCCGCAGTTTCATCTGTATCTTCTGTCTGCTCCTCTATCTCCTCGAACGCCTTTACCGCCTCTTCGACAGGCTCGCTTGCAGAAACGCTCTCAGCCATTGCCTGCGCAAACTCTTCTTCAAGCGTTCCCGCCGCTTCTGCCTTTTCTTCTGCATTTTCCGGCTGTTCTTCGCTTGTTTTTTCCTGCTCCTCTATCTCCTCAAACGCCTTTACCGCCTCTTCGACAGGCTCGCTTGCAGAAACGCTCTCAGCCATCGCCTGTGCGAACTCTTCTTCAAGTGTTCCCGCCGCTTCTGCCTTTTCTTCTACATTTTCCGGCTGTTCTTCGCTTGTTTTTTCCTGCTCCTCTATCTCCTCAAACGCCTTTACCGCCTCTTCGACAGGCTCGCTTGCAGAAACGCTCTCAGCCATCGCCTGTGCGAACTCTTCTTCAGGCGTTCCCGCCGCTTCTGCCTTTTCCTCTGCATTTTCCGGCTGTTCTTCGCTTGATTTTTCCTGTTCCTCTATCTCCTCAAACGCCTTTACCGCCTCTTCGACAGGCTCCGATGTAAAAGCCTCTGTAGCAAGTATCTCCTGAAACGGCTCACTGTTTTCTTCCCGCATAGTCATAACACCCGCGATAGCGGCAGCCTGCAGCGCATCTTCGTCCGCCTTCAAGCCCGTACTGTCTGCGACCACTTCATCAGTGGCGGAAACGCCGTCATCTTCCGTTCTTTCGGTCACGGTGCATTCTGCCTTGTTTCCCGGTTCTTCAAGCTTGTTAAAATGATCAAATACACGTTCAAAGCTTACGCCTGTATTTTCACTTTCCTCTGCCTCGGTGAATATAAAATCGACAGGCGTTATCTCCTGCTCTTCGCCGTTATCACACCGTGACAATTCTTTGCACTCGCAAGAAGCGGTATTTATCCTGCTTTTGAGTATATCTGTCTGTTGCTCTTCGCTCACAGGCTCTCGTATTATTTCTTTGTGTGTTACATTTCCGTTACTTTTCCATATTGTAACGCTTTTATGTTTTTTAAGCGATGTCTGCGTTTCGTCCAATCGTCTTTTTGCGTATACCGCCGCACCGACCGCCGCAGCCGCACCGACCGCCGCAACTATTGCTTTTCCCAGTTTCATATACCATCAACCTCCGGGCTTAAGCCCCAATATCATTCAACACTTTTCAGTGCCTCTACCATATCGACCTTCATCAGCCGCCTATGCATAAACAGCATTACCGTTAAAGCAAATATAATTGTAATGACAGCTGAAAGCGCAAAGCTCATAGGATGCACTTCCCTACCGAACATTACCATATCTATCTCAGCGGTTTTTACAACAAAATCGACCAGAAATCTGCCGAGCACCATACCTGCAAGCGTACCTATCAGCGTAAGTATCACTGTTTCCCTGAACACATACATCGAAACTTCCTTGTCATAGAAGCCCAGCACCTTGAGCGATGCTATTTCGCGGATACGCTCATTTATATTTATATTGGTAAGGTTATACAGTACTATAAACGCCAATGCACCCGCGCTTACTATGAGTACCACTATTACAAAAAGCAACGATTTCAACATTGTTGCAAATGTCGCTTTAACTCCGGTCTTGAAGCTGACTCCCATAACGCCGTCAGTCTTCATCAGATCCGCCGCCAGCTTATCCCTGTCGTTTTCCGGCATATCATCGCCCTGCTCCGAGTTGAAGAAATAGCAATTATAAGGGAGGTTCTCTACACCGCTGAGCTTCTTATAAAGATTTTCCGTTATATAAACATAATGATGCGCATAGTTTTCGCATATCTCCGTTACCTTTGCGTTTACACGCTTGGTCTCCGACAGTGACAATGTGATCTCGTCACCTTTTTTTATTCCGCCGAGCAGTGTAGCAAGCTTTTCGTTGATTATAACGCCGTCATCAGTCACCGTGTAGTGCTCTCCTGTACGTCTGTCCTTGACAGTTACAAACTGCGTGATCGTATCATTATCCTTTGCACCGAATATATAAGCATCTGTGCTGTTTTTGCCGCTTGCTACGGTTATCTGCTTTTGATAGATCTTATCGCCCTTACAGCTGTATCCGGCAAGCTTATCGGCTATTTCTGCGATCTGTTCATCTGTCTGCTTATCGCCGTAAGCGACTATACCGGTATAGTTGCTTATCTCGCCGAATTGCTTTTCCACAATATCGTTCACGCTGTCATAAATTCCAAATCCCGTAAGCACGAGCGCTGTACAGCCCGCTATGCCGACTATCGTCATAAGCATTCTTCTCTTGTAACGGAAGATATTTCTCAAAGTGACCTTGTGGCTGAACGAAAGCCTGTTCCATACAAACCCCATGCGTTCAAGCAGTATCTTTTTTCCGCTTTTCGGAGCTTTCGGTCGCATAAGTGCCGCCGGGCAGTCGTGGAGTATACTGCTGCACGAAAAATATACAGTTACAGCCGTAAGAAGTACCGCCGCCGCTGTCGTGCCTGCAATAAGGACAAAATCATACGGCAGAAGAATGTCCGGTATAGCATACATCATTCCGTAAGCAGTGATGATGATAGCGGGAAAGATCTTCATACCAACAAGCATACCTATCACCGCACCGGCAATGGCGGCAGTCAGCGCATAGAACATATACTTGAATATTATAGCACCGTTTTTATAGCCCAGCGCCTTGAGCGTTCCGATCTGCGTGCGCTGTTCTTCGACCATTCTTGTCATAGTGGTAAGGCATACGAGCGCCGCTACCATAACAAAGAACAGCGGGAATACCATTGCGATATTGCTTATCCTGTCTGCGTTCTGCCCGTATTCGCTGTATCCGGGGTCGTCCTCACGGGTAAAAAGATACCATTCCGGCTTTTCGATATCATCAAGCTTCTTTTTGTTATCATCTATCTCTTTCTGTGCATCAGCAAATTTTTTATCAGCCTCCGACTTTGCGTCACTGAGCTTTTTTACACCGTCGTTATATTCCTTAAGACCGTCTTCATATGAGGCATAATTCCTTTCGTACTCCGCTGCGCCGTCATTGTATTTTGCAAGCCCATCCTCATACTGCTTCCTGCCGTTGTCGTATTCGGCTTTTCCCTTTTCGTATTTCGCAAGCCCATCCTCGTATTGCTTTTTGCCCTCGTTATACTGCACAAGACCCTCTTCGTACTGCTTTTTACCGTCATTGTACCGGGCAAGTCCGCTCTCATACTGCGCCTTACCGTCATTATACCGTGCAAGTCCGCTTTCGTACTGAGCCTTTGCCGTGCTGTACTGCGTATAACCCGCGTCATACTCTGCCTTTGACTTTTCATATGCACTAAGTCCCGCATTATACTGAGCAAGTCCGCTTTCATACTGTGCTCTGCCCGCGTTTACCTGTTCCTGTGCGGCATCAAGCTGCGCAAGCTTTACAGCGGCTTCATCACTTGTCATCATACCGGCCGCGACCGCAGTGTTTATCTGCGCTCTTGAATTATCAATGTCCTTCTGACTGTCGCTAAGCTGTTTGTCTGTAGCGTCAAGCGTTGCCTTGCTCTCGTCGAGCTGAGCCTTGGCGCTGTCAAGCTGTGATTTAGCACGGTCGAGCTGTGACGAAGTACTGTCAAGCTGATTTTTTGCGCTGTCAAGCTGTGTTTTTGTATCGTCAAGCTGTTGTGCCGAGCTGTCGAGCTGAGATTTTGAGCTGTCTAACTGTGCTTTAGTGTCATCAAGAAGCTTCTTGCTGTCGTCAAGCTGTTTTTTGCTGTCGTCGAGCTGTTTTTTACTGTCCGCAAGTACAGGCTCATTTTCATCGAGTTGCTTTTTGGCGTCATCAAGCTGCTTTTTACTGTCCGCAAGCTGTGCTTTGCCGTCAGCAAGCTGAACTTTCGCATCGTCAAGCTCCTTTTTGGCATCGCTGAGCTTCTTCTCGTTATCATCTATTTCCTTGTACGCATCGGCTTTCTTTTCATCAAGCTCTTTCTGACCGTCATCGATCTTGCTCTGTGCCTCTTCGGTTATCTCGTCATATCTGCCCTGTTCCCGGCTGTCCGCTATCTGCTGAATGCGCTCGCCAAGCTCATCGCGCGCATTTTCATATTCATCGCTGTAGCAGTTGTACTCCTTAAGCTTGTCGGAGGTTATCACAACCTGAGTGTAGACCTCGGTCTTGAAGCAGCTCTGCGGCACATAGCAAACCATAAAGACCGAACCGTTTCCAATGGTCGTGTTGCCGCGCTCGGCATCCGATATATACATAGGCGACTCAAACCTGCCGACTATTGTAAACTCCTTAACCGAAAGCGTTTCGTCAATATCGGTATTTTCATCTCCGCCGAGCGTCAGCTTATCACCGACCTTATAATTCTTTATCAGCTTGCCGTTGTCGATAAGGCATTCATTCTCAGCCTGCGGCAATCTGCCCTCGGTTATATTCAACGAACTGTATGGATTATTTTTCCCTATCGTGTCAACAGAATATACCCTTGCCACCTTTTTCTCACCCGAGTCGGTATTGACATAAGCGTCCGTGTAATATCCGGGATAAATATTCACATCGGGAAGCCCGTCCTCAAGCGCCTTTATATCGTTTTCATCAAAGCCGTATGTCGAAACCAGTCTGTAGTCAAGCAGTGACGTGCGGTCATAGTAATGATCGGAGGATATCTTCATGGCAGGCGCGCTGGCAAGCAGTCCCGCAAAAAAGCCCGTTCCTATCGCTATTATGCCGAATATGGAAAAAAATCTGCTTTTCGTCTTTCTCATCTCGACAAATGCATTTTTCAGCATTGCATTTTTCATATCCGTTCCCTTTCCCCGCTTACCACTCTATTTCTTCAACGGGTGTCGGATGCTCGTTTACGACTATCTCGCTGACCTTACTGCTCTTCATGTGTATAACTCTGTCAGCCATGGGGCATATCGCCGTATTATGTGTCACAAGTATTACAGTCATTTTGTCGCTGCGGCAGGTATCCTGCAAAAGCTTCAGTATCATCTTACCGGTATTGTAGTCAAGCGCACCTGTCGGCTCATCGCAAAGAAGCAGCTTCGGCTTTTTTGCCAGTGCCCTCGCAATTGCCACTCTTTGCTGTTCGCCGCCCGAAAGCTGTGCGGGAAAGTTATTTATCCTGTCGGTAAGTCCGACCTTTTCAAGTATCTCTACAGCAGGGATATAGTCCTGTACCGTCTGCGTTGACAGCTCTATATTCTCTTTTGCCGTCAGGTTCGGAATGAGGTTGTAGAACTGAAATATAAATCCTATATCGTATCTTCTGTAGTCGATAAGCTCTTTTCTGCTGTAATCGCTTATCTTACTTCCGTCTACATAAAAACTGCCCGATGTAGCGGTATCCATACCGCCGAGTATATTAAGCACCGTAGTCTTGCCCGAACCGCTCGGTCCTACGATTATTGCAAATTCGCCCTTTTCAATGTCAAAGCTGAC
>OLHE01001985.1_pt1 | contig 12544 bp, 8 predicted proteins | sample 1605821 | NCBI WGS metagenome assembly OLHE01 (sample SAMN03283250) | human gut metagenome | biome: human-associated habitat; material: feces | host: Homo sapiens | place: USA | collected 2013
TTATTCTAGCCGGTATATTAGTAAATTAGCACATTGATAAATTATTAATTATGAATAGAATTACTTCTCTTCTGGGGATTCAATACCCTATTGTTCAAGGTGGAATGGTATGGTGCAGTGGTTGGAGGCTTGCTTCCGCAGTGAGTAACGCTGGTGGTTTGGGACTGATTGGTGCAGGTTCTATGCATCCGGAGATTTTACGCGAGCATATTCGCAAATGCCGTGTAGCTACAGAGTTTCCTTTTGGTGTGAATATTCCTTTGATGTATCCGCAGATAGAAGAAATCATGAATATTGTGGTAGAAGAGGGAGTGAAGATTATTTTTACTTCTGCCGGGAATCCGAAAACATGGACAGGATGGTTGAAAGAGCGTGGAATTACGGTTGTTCATATCGTTTCTTCTTCCCGTTTTGCTGTGAAGTGTGAGGAGGCCGGGGTAGATGCAGTGGTAGCGGAAGGTTTCGAAGCCGGCGGACATAACGGGCGTGAGGAAACTACTACTTTTTGTTTGATTCCTGCTGTACGTGAAGCAACGACTTTACCTTTGATTGCAGCGGGAGGTATCGCTACGGGAGAAGGAATACTGGCTGCTATGGTATTAGGGGCTGAAGGTGTTCAGATAGGAACTCGTTTTGCATTGACTGATGAGAGTTCTGCAAGTCCGCTATTCAAGGAATATTGTTTGAGTCTGGGTGAGGGGGATACTAAGTTGCTGTTGAAAAAATTAGCTCCGACTCGTCTTGTGAAAAATAGTTTCCGGGAAGCTGTAGAGAAGGCCGAAGATAGTGGAGCTTCTATGGAAGAATTAAGAACTTTATTGGGACGGGGGCGTGCCAAAAAAGGCATCTTTGAAGGAGATCTTGAAGAAGGAGAACTGGAAATAGGACAAGTATCGTCGATAATTTCCCGTCAGCAGCCTGTGGCAGAGGTCATGAAAGAATTAGTGGAAGCTTGTCAACGGGCAGCGAAAAAAGATTATTTGTAGTTTAATGAGGTTGTGCCGGCATTTTGAAGTGCACCCCAAAAGTTAGACACAACCTCATGTTTTAGAACAGAATGTCGTCTGCGTTGAGATGAATAAGTAGTGTATAGAGTGGTTGTTTATAGACATTCATTGTCCTATTTTTGATTTTCATGCTTTTTCCATAGAGACCCACTCGAGCTATGTTGTTATAAAAGGGTTCTGCAATATCGTACTTAAAAGGAAGTACTTCTTCATTGTCTTTGTTTATATACCCCCACTTGGACGACTGACTTTCAATACAAACAGCAGCCAATCCTTCAGAGAAAGAGCGTCCATTATCATATTCCAGGGGAATGACAACTTCTCCTTTCTTGTTAATGAATCCTATCTTATTGTGTAGCGAGACGAGAGCTAATCCTTCCGCGAATTGTTCTATTTGACTGTAAGTCGGTGGAAGAATGTAGTTTCCTTGTCTGTCAATCAATCCCCATAATCCATCGTGGCATACCCGTGCACATTCTTGTTCAAACGAGTGAGCGGCTGTGTATTTAAACGGAATCTGTATTTGTCCGGTATGGTCGATGAATCCGTATTGAGAATTGAGTACTACCATCCCTAATCCTTCTTTAAAAGAGAAAGCCCGTTCGTACATTAGAGGAATGACAACGTCATATCCTTTATTGATGTATCCCCATTGGATTTTTCCTTTTACCGGAGCCAATCCTTCGGAGAAACGGCCAATTGCCGAGAAGCGCTTTTTCTTATTAGCTACCCCATAAGCTAAAAAAGAAGCGAAGAACTTTGTAATAGTGCTGCTCATTTTCTTTATTGTTTGTGTGGTAAGCGTCCGGATACCATATATATACAAGAGAAGCGTGGACGTCGTTAGTTCATTCTATTCAAGGCTCTGGTAAACCTATTGGGAAATGAACAACAGAGTCCACGCCCTTGCATATAACAAAGACGTGAACGCTTAGTTGCCATTATCTCCCCAATTAAAGAATTTACCAGATTCTGAATAGAGATAATATTCTAAACGCTTCTACGTTATTAATCGTAATAGTCGAGTTTGATTACCAGTCAGAATGCCACTGCTCCAAAACCGTTAGAGCAAAATCTTCCCTGCGTAGAAGACGAACTTTCTGGCCGATAGGTTGACCTATACTCAATAAAGTGCTGGTCAACAACTATTTTTGATTCAAATTCACTATATATCTCTGCATGCTGATTTTCCAACATGAGCGTTTTGATTCCATGAAAAATTATCCTTTCATTAAGCAGTTCAAGCTCATTTTTCGTCAAAAATGTCCTCAAATTAATGAAAAGGATCGCTTCGTTGATCATCATATCAGCCGCCAGATCAACGAAGTTTATAAGATTGTCAAAGAGCGAAGCATCCTCAAGAACGTGCAGGCCAAAGCCGAACGTTTTGAGGTATTTGCTTATATCCCATTCTATCTCAAATGAATAATCGGCATTGAATTGCAGTCCGACTCTTGAGATTAAAGAGTTAAGCTCAGCGCTCGCTTGCTGAATTCCAAAACGAGAATCCTCATCGAGCAATATTTCCTTGTTAATAATCGAAAAGAGCTTTCCTGACAAGCTTCTATGTCCCAACGGAAGTGCAAATGGGTCTCGAACAACGATAAACGCTTTAGCCGGAGTAACCTCCTTATCTTTCTCCCAAACAGAATAGGGCTCTATTGCCTTTGCTCCTTTACAAGAAAGAAGCGATTGGCAAATACGACAAAAAAGTACTTTGTTGTCTATTTGCAATACGGAAACATGTTCTCCACTCAAAACGATCTGGTTTTCAAGACCTGCGAAACATATCTTCATAAGACAAGAAATTCTTCCATAGTATCCACCTCATCATATGCTTCTCGATTCCCTGTCACATATTCCATGGTAGCAAATTGCTTTTCAGTGACCTTGAGTACTTGAACCAGCCCCTCTGGAGGACGATGCTTTCTTAAACGCATTATGGCAGCACCTGCAGCTCCATCATTGGTCACCAGCTTCACGTAAACAGATTTCTGCATCATCAGATAACCTTCTTTGATCAGATGCTTACGAAACAAGCCATATTCCTTGCGCTGCTGTGCTGTTTCTATCGGAAGATCAAAGAACACGAAAAGTCTCATATAGCGGATCCTTTGATGATCGCTGCTCATAGCAGCCTGAACCCTTCTATTTCATCCACAGCGATCTTCTTGTTCAAAGCATTGAGGCACTGCTGGACATATTGCGAGATTACCGATCCTAATCGATACGAGCCATCGCGGTATTCAACATGAGCGTTCGCTAAGTCTGCCAAGACTCTGCGCATATCAGAATCGAACTCGGAAGTTGCGTAATCAACCACAAGCCTATCCACTGCAGGCCTGAATGGCTCCATTAAATCGCAGGTAAGATTGAACTGATTGTATTCATTTCGATGACAAACGCCTACCTGAGACAACACCCCTCTCGCCGCAATCTCTCTATTTACAATCGACAGGAGAACGGAATAGCCATAATTGAGCGCGGCATTGATCGGATTATCCACTTCTCGACTAAAAGAACTCCCAAATAGCGCAGCAAAATAGATACGTGCTGCTTGCGCTTCCCTATTTGTTGTATCTCCTGAGCGCACCTCTGGAACGATAGAACGAAGCAGCTTTCCTTCATCCTCGTAGTCGCGCTCTTCCAAGAAACAAGCCTGAGCGGCAATCTTGTCTTTCACGATATGTTGCCATACGCGCTTTTTGATCGGCTCGCCCCAGGCCATCTGTTCGGCGATACGCTTGCTTGTGTTGTGCGCCCCATACAATGGGATGTACTGTCCGATAGGATTATGCTGATCGTCTGACACTACAAGCGATATCTTATTCTTAGACAATTCCGCCATAAGATACGCGCTAATGAAGACTTGCATCGTCTGCAAGATGATCGTTGAAATCTCCGAAAGATGAACTTTTGCAGTATCGTCCTCTTTTCGAACTACCATATAGCCACTTTTATATGAAAGCTTGCACGGGCTCTCTATGAAAACTGTTCTAAAGGCCAATGTGAGTCCGCCTTTCGAACATACCTGTTTTGGACTGGTCAATAAAGGTAATGCCATCTCCTTTGGTAAGGATGCCGTTATACGCAAATTGCATATTCCCAATAAACTGTCCACTACCAACAGCAATAAGATTGATCATGTTTACCTTCCCATTCCCTATTGCAAACAAGCTCCTAATAACATCCGAGCGATCTTGTGAGGAGAGCGTGAAAAACTTGTCCTTCCATTCATCGATCTTGAGGGCCGAAAATAACTTCGGAGAATACTTGCCCAAGGATTCAATGATAACCAGAAATAGCTCGTCAAGAGCATCGGCATCATTGCACTTATCCTCAAAAACAGCTTTTGCAATGCCTGTCTCTCGTACGTCAAGCGCAAATTGCACAGCATTTCTTGCTTCTTTTTTCCCAGTCAAATATAGCCGCGACCCATCCATTTCGATCAGTTGATACTTGTAGATCTTAGGACGTACGACCTCAACGAATTCGAGGCCCGCATCTTCAGCAAGCCTATTTGCGAAATCGCGTAAAGCGCCTGAATCTTGCTTCACTTCCGCTGCCACACTAACAGGAACAGGAGCAAACTCGAGTACCTCTTTGCCCTTTTTAAGAGCTTTATAAATGAAGAAATACGCATACTGCTCTCTTGAATAGCTACCATACTTCTTTGGATCAAGACCCTTCTTCAGAGGAAGCGTCATACTCTTTTTGGTGTCGCGCGGTGAATAGATTGTCTGATCCCAGAAGGCACCTGAAGTCTCTTCCGGCATTCTCGATATGAAACACTGGCGATAGTTGAAATAGCTCTTTAGTTTTGCAATCTCATACGATGCCGACCAGTCATCTTTGAAAAGTTCTCCGGTCTCTTCATCGAACCCTGAAGTCATGAAACTTGATATAACGAACGGTGAAGTACCGGGCTCATGACCTTTTCTAACGGCATCGCTCTCATTCTTAACGAATTGCTTCATCACGTGCGTATAGCCGATCGGATTCGCATACATGCCAGGATGCCGTTTTTGGATGAAACGGCCGATCTCTGCAGCCAAAAGCGCATCGTGAGCATGATGGAAATCGTTCACTTCGCGGCACTTCACCAAACCAATGCGCTCACGCAACTCATGCGAAAGCCCCGCTTTTACAGGAAGAGTATTCGTTTCGGGATACTGCTCCTCCAAGAAGCTCTGAACAATCTTCAATATCTGGCTCGTTTCTACAAGCTGACGCGCTATGAAGCCTTTCATCTGCTTTTCGCCAATATGATCACGAAGAAGGTTCGTATGCTTCTTCTTCCCAATAAGACCAGCGCTTAAAAGAGCATCCCAATATGGGCGCATCTTGCGACGCATTTCCACAGGAAGGAGCATCTGATCAGATTTGTTTTGATTCTCCGACGCAAGAACAAGTGCTTTATTCTCAAAACTATCATCCTTGATGTACGACTGAGGAATAATGTGATCGACCTGATATTCGGAGAGACGACCAATCTCAAGCGGTTTCCCTGAATAGAGAGATTTTCCGCCTTGCATGAAATACAGGGTGAGTTTCTCATCAAGGACAGCCGATTCTTTCGCTTTCTCTGCAAGCTGAGATGAAGTTACCGCATCCCAGAATTCCGGAGATTCTTTCTTCAGCTTGCTCATAGCCTCTTTGAGGCTCTCATAGCGCTTCTTCGTCCTCTGTCCCTTTTTTCGTCCATCTTCCTCACGGGTTACCTCGATGAAGATATTGTTCGGTGCATGCCCAGCAATATGGACGATCTCTTCCACGATGCCAAGAGCCTGATTCACTCCACGACGAAGCGCAGGGGACCCAGGAAGATCCTCGATAGCAAGACCGGTTGAACCGATCATCGCTTCTTTGTTGAGTTCATCGATTCGCTTATCGAAACCGAGATCAGTGTCTCTGATGATCTCCATAAAGACCATCGCTTTCGATAATCCATTATTGTTCGGATTTCCTTCACGCAAAACATCCATAATGGACATTCGCCCATTATCGGTCTCAACTTTTATCCCACAAAGAAGCTTCTTCGATAGGCGACCCCATCCTGTAAAGCGCTTTCGAACGATCTTCTTGATCTGCTCATCCGACAAACGATCGCCATAGTTGCGCTTTAGCTTTTCCTTAAGGATGTCTCGATCTTCAAAGATCGTATTCCAAAGAATGATCTCCTCTATCATGGGATAGTCAGACTCAGGTATCTCGTCGACTCCAAAAACGTCTTTTGCAAAGAAGATGTAAGATCCTAACTTCGACTCGAAACCCTTTTCGCCTTGGCCGCCCGAAACACGTACATTCGAATTGCCGCGCTGCACCATCCAGTCAGCAGCCTTCTTGTACGACACCTTTCCTTTTCGGAAGAGTTCTTTCAGCATATCTGAACGATCTTGATAATCGAAACGATGCTCTTTGTCACCATCTTGTGTGAAGTGGGCACCATTAAGTTCGTTCAGTACGCAATATTCCTCATAGAGCAGAGAACAACGCGGAAGCACCGGCTCACCTTGAAGATAGGTGCAGGTGCCGGTCATGCGCAATATGAACTCGGTTGCGCTCCTGTCCTTATCGATGATCTCTTCCCAATTCCACGGCTTGATAACTTCGTGCTCTTTTCCTTCGATGCGCTCCGACCACGAAAACCGATTGCTACCTTTGCGATCTTTGCGTGCGTTCTTCTGCGTGAGAGGACCCACATAATAAGGGATACGGAACGTCAGGAGCGAATCAAGCTCTTTTTTCTTCTCTTCCAAGAATGGATAAAAACGTGCTTGATTCTGAATGATCTTGTCCATTTCCTCAAGATGCAGTTGAAAGGGTATCGCCCCATTGTCGCTTGTCTTAAGCCTTCGAAGGAACTTCTCCTCTTTGAATCGCTCCATCATATCAAGGTAACGAGCATCCTCAACGGCCGGTGTATCGCGAAAGAGCTTTTCAACATCCTTTTTGAAATCTTCATAAGCAACCCCACGTACTTCGTTGTAGCGGGTATACCCTTTTGCTACTGACTTGTTGTACACGTACTTTTGAGGATGCAGGCTGCTTGGCCTGTAGAACTCCCCTCTGAAGAAATCATCGTACTTTTCTGGAGCATACTCTTTCACAAGAGCCTTCAGGAGCTTGAGGTCTTCACCATACTGCTCGTAATCTTTGACCTTGTTTACAGACAGCGTCTTTCCTGGACAACTACTCAAGATCTCCTGCAAAACGAATGATGAATAAACCTTGTTCATTGCTTCAAAAAGCGGGAGCGCTTCGTCTGGACAGATCTCTTCGAACGATTCAACATCCTCATCCTTTGAAAGATATATCTTCGTTTTGGCATCCTCTGGCTTCTCTATCACCAAGAAGAACACATCTGCCAGCTCTGCTGAGAGTCCCACCAATGCACCTGAAAGGGCTTTCGCCATCTTCTTTGCCGATGTTTTATCAAGAAGATCACAAACACCGATTCCAAGAAGCTTTTGAACCTCTTCTTGAAGATGAGAGCGAGCTGAATGGGTATCACTCAGTACCTGAACGATCTTATCGACGTTATCTTCCACCGTGCAAGGAATATCGAGACTATCGCAATACTCTTGAAGCTGCGCGCAGAATTCTTCAACAGACTCTCGCACATTGGCGTTTTGCGAATTCAATCCTGTATTATCTTGCTGAAGGAAATTCCCTCTGTGCTTGACAATGTTGTGGAAAGCAAGATAGATAAGACGCGGATCTGCCTTCTCGTCTGTCTCCATAAGCCATTTGCGAAGATGATAGATAGTTGGAAATTTCTTGAAATATGCCTTTTCGTCAAACGATGAATCGTTGAAGAGCGTAAAGAGATAGTCTTTATGATCTGACTGACGGTCTTCAGGAAGCAGATGAGACTGATTTAAACGAATGAAGAATTCAGGATCGTTTGCTTCGATCGCGCCTGCAAACAACACTTGCAAAAGAGATAAACGCCATTTACGACGGGTGTAGCGACGTCGTTGCCCACGGTGCACTCGAGCTTCTGACGCAGGAAGTGCAGATGGGAACAAGCGGCTACCCCATGTTGGTTTTCCTTTAAAATGGCAGATCTCGCCATCAGAATCAATGACAGCCCATCCAACCGATCCCGTACCAATATCGAGACCGATATTATACTCTCCGACATTTCTTAAATTCATATGTTCCCTTTCAATAGAACCTGTGATAAAGTATCCACTGTCTTGATACCAGTCAAGATGTCACTGCGAGTCAAAATAAAGACTTAGTCTTAAATGTCCCTGTAATAGGGACGCCGCGTAGGCGGCACTTTTGAATCGCGAAAGAGCCTTCGGGCTCTTTTTTTATGACACCTACACAATGCCGAAGCATTTTCCGCACCATGGACATTAGGCATTCAATATATACTCACTCACCATAATAGCGTATGACCTCGTAGAACGATCACTTTAATTCTTTTAGCTCGGATGCATTTCACCAATAGATAGTCGTAGACCGCATGGAATCATATAAAATCACAATACTGTATTTAGCAATTGAAGGGTGTACCTAATTCTGTACATAAGAAGAAAAGAAATGTCGTATAGCGCTGCTTGAAGAATTGTTTCGCAACTAAGGCGATCCTTAACGAAGCCCATACCGTGCATAGATCGATAGCATGCGTTGATAAAGCAGCTTATCAGCTAAATACTGCTTAAATGTCGCAGATTTCTCTTTACCTTGGGTTTTTAGCCTCTCGAGCTCGATAGTCTTGAACTCGAGATCGTTCTCGATCTCTGCAAGCATTGACTCGAATTGTTCTAAGCGATCCAAAGTAACACCCCATCATGATCCGCTCATTCTTGACGCAGAGGAAAAGCACGTAGCAGTGATATCCGTAGAGGGACGATTTGCTCCAAATTTGCTCCAAAAGTGCGATTTGAAGAAGAGAAATGTCTGCTGAACAGGAACGATAGAAAATAAAGAAATGCCCTGCATGAGCAGAACGCCCTATCCTCCCACGGACTACACCGCAGTACTTTCGGCGAAGAGGGGCTTAACTACCGAGTTCGGAATGGGATCGGGTGATCCCCCTCTCTATGGTTCCGCTCATGCAAGGCATTCGCTTGCATGACTGATCCTTTGGCTACCTTGAAGGTTGTATAGCGTAGGGGTTTTGGATCGCACACGATCAAGAATAGAAGAGATAAAGAGCTCGACCAATTAGTACTGCTCGCCTGAACGCCTCACAACGCTTGCAGCTGCAGCCTATCGACCTCGTAGTCTACAAGGGGTCTTACCAAAAAGAGAACTCATCTTGAAGTCGGCTTCCCACTTAGATGCTTTCAGCGGTTATCCGATCCGAACGTAGCTAAGCAGCTATGCTGTTGGTCAACAACTGCGACACCAGAGGTTCGTCCACCCCGGTCCTCTCGTACTAGGGGCAGCTCTTCTCAATTCTCTTACGCCCGCGGAGGATAGGGACCGAACTGTCTCACGACGTTCTGAACCCAGCTCGCGTACCGCTTTAAATGGCGAACAGCCATACCCTTGGGACCAACTTCAGCCCCAGGATGCGATGAGCCGACATCGAGGTGCCAAACCTTGCCGTCGATGTGGACTCTTGGGCAAGATCAGCCTGTTATCCCCGGAGTACCTTTTATCCGTTGAGCGACGGCCATTCCACTCTGAGCCGCCGGATCACTAGAACCGACTTTCGTCTCTGCTCGACTTGTAGGTCTCGCAGTCAAGCTTGCTTATACTCTTGTACTCTACGATTGATTGCCAACCAATCTGAGCAAACCTTACGTACGCCTCCGTTACCTTTTAGGAGGCGACCGCCCCAGTCAAACTACCCACCTGACACGGTCCGCGACCCGGATAACGGCGCCGCGTTAGATCACCAATACTGTGAGGGTGGTATTCCAAGGATGACTCCACGCAAGCTGGCGCTCGTGCTTCACGGTCTCCCACCTATCCTCTACACACAGAACCAATGATCAATGTCAAGCTGTAGTGAAGGTTCACGGGGTCTTTCCGTCCTTCCGTGGGTAATTCGCATCTTCACGAATAATACAATTTCACCGGGTCTATGGTTGAGACAGCGCCCAAATCGTTACGCCATTCGTGCAGGTCGGAACTTACCCGACAAGGAATTTCGCTACCTTAGGACCGTTATAGTTACGGCCGCCGTTTACTGGGGCTTAGTTTCAGAGCTTCGCTCTAATGAGCTAACCCATCCACGTAACCTTCCAGCACCGGGCAGGCGTCAGACCCTATACATCGTCTTGCGACTTAGCAGAGTCCTGTGTTTTTGATAAACAGTCGCTTGGGCCGTTTCACTGCGACCGCCCTAGGCTTTTAGGGGCATGCCCTATCACCCATGAGCGGCACTCCTTCTCCCGAAGTTACGGAGTCATTATGCCGAGTTCCTTAACCATAGTTCTCCCGATCGCCTTGGTATGCTCTACCCGCCTACCTGTGTCGGTTTTGGTACGGGCACCACGATATCTGCTTAGAGGTTTTTCTTGGAAGCAGGGAATCACTGACTTCACTTAGAGCTTCGTCTCACGTCTCAGGCATGAGCGCTTGCGGATTTACCTGCATGCGCACCCTACACGCTTTCACGGGGACGTCCAGAACCCCGCCCAGCTATCCTTCTCCGTCACCCCATCGTCGTAACGACTCGTGGTGGTACAGGAATATCAACCTGTTGTGCATCGACTACGCCTGTCGGCCTCGTCTTAGCTCCCGACTGACCCTGGGAGGATTAGCCTTGCCCAGGAACCCTTAGGCTTACGGCGGTGAGGTTTCTCGCCTCACTCTCGTTACTCATGCCAGCATTCTCACTTCTTACCAGTCCACCATGCGTTGCCACACAGCTTCGACCCAGATAAGAAAGCTCCCCTACCACTGAAAAAAATCAGTCCGCTGCTTCGGTATCATGCTTGAGCCCCGTGAATTGTCGGCGCATGTCCACTCGACCAGTGAGCTGTTACGCACTCTTTAAATGCATGGCTGCTTCTAAGCCAACATCCTGGTTGTCTAGGCAAACGCACATCCTTTGCCACTTAGCATGAATTTAGGGACCTTAGCAGGCGGTCTGGGCTGTTTCCCTCTCGAACACACGGCTTAGCCCACATGTTCTGACTCCCGATCTATTAACTTACGGCATTCGGAGTTTGGTTTCGGTTGGTAGGCGGTGAAGCCCCCGCACGAATCCAGTGCTCTACCACCGCAAGTGAACGATTCGAGGCTAGCCCTAAAGCTATTTCGGGGAGAACGAGATATCTCCGAGTTTGATTGGCCTTTCACCCCTATCCACAGGTCATCCCCTCCGTTTTCAACCGAAGTGGGTTCGGCCCTCCACAGAGTCTTACCTCTGCTTCAGCCTGCCCATGGATAGATCACCCGGCTTCGCGTCTACGACATACGACTATAACGCCATCTTAAAGGCTCGCTTTCACTACGGCTCGTTTCAAAACTTAACCTCGCCGCACATCGTAACTCGCTGGCTCATTCTACAAAAGGCACGCCGTCACACAGCAAGTGTGCTCCGACTGCTTGTAGGCATACGGTTTCAGGTACTATTTCACTCCCCTCTCGGGGTACTTTTCACCTTTCCCTCACGGTACTGGTTCGCTATCGGTCACAAGAGAGTATTTAGCCTTAGAGAGTGGTCTCCCTGGATTCATACCGGATTTCACGTGTCCGGCATTACTCGGGTATCATCTCGACGCAGACCCATTCATTTCGCTTACAGGACTATTACCTTCTCTGGTAGGACTTTCCAGACCACTTCGACTATGAATGGATTTTGTAACTGCGCATGGGAGATACAGGCTCCCACAAAGACGACCCCACGACACCACATGCAGCAACGTCCTGAAACTTACACATGCATGGGTTTAGGCTACCTGCGCGTTCGCTCGCCGCTACTAGCGCAATCTCGGTTGATTTCTTTTCCTCCGGGTACTTAGATGTTTCAGTTCTCCGGGTTGTCTCTAGCCATCCTATTTTATTCAGATGGAAGTGGATGAGCATTACCTCATCCGGGTTGCCCCATTCGGAAATCTGCGGTTAATAACGCCTATGTGCAGCTCACCGCAGCTTATCGCAGCTTGTCACGTCCTTCATCGACTTCTTGTGCCAAGGCATCCACCGTATGCCCTTAATATCTTTATCTCACCTATTTAGGTTTAATCAAGGTTGATCGTATCATTGCGATCGTGATATTTGCGAATCACTTCACTTCATATTGCTTTTCCATAGATTTCTCTATCAGCAAAAGAATTGAGATGATTTCAAAAATCATGTTTTCTACGCTATACAACTTTCAAGGTGCCGAAAAGAAAAGTCTTCAAGGACCCTTCCTTCCCTACAGAAGGAGAACCCTTAAAACCGAATACTGCAGAAGGACCGAGTAGTAAGGTAAGTTCAGAACTGAAAAAAGACGGAAAAGTTTGTTTTTATCTGACTAGGTGCAAGGAGTAATCTCGACTTGCGATTCTAGACTTCTACTAAGTCTCCCTAGAAAGGAGGTGATCCAGCCGCACCTTCCGGTACGGCTACCTTGTTAC
>OLHE01001990.1_pt1 | contig 12528 bp, 15 predicted proteins | sample 1605821 | NCBI WGS metagenome assembly OLHE01 (sample SAMN03283250) | human gut metagenome | biome: human-associated habitat; material: feces | host: Homo sapiens | place: USA | collected 2013
CATTCCGGGCGCGGGCTTCGGTCGCAGAGTAGGGGTAGAGGTAAATCTCTTTTTCCATCCTGACGCTCCCTCCTTACGGCAGGCACCACTTATCATGAAACCGGATGGAGAGTGGGCTGATGCCCAGTTCATTGAGCAGGCAGCAGAACTCCACCGGCAGCTCCCGCAGTTCCTCAGTCGCGGGGACAATGATCAGGGCGCCGTCCGCCGCCAGCACCGAGATATCCTCTCCCAAGGGGATGGACGCTTCTGCCAACATACCGGCCGGGAGGTTGAGATCAGGCCCCTCGCTGGTATAGCCGGCGCACCCTGCGTCCCCGCAGGCACGGCTCACAAAAAGGCTGTTTGCATCACAGTCACAGATATACTGGTCTGTCGGCGTCGTGATGGGGACCTCCTCTCCGGGGTCATACCCCATTCCACGCATAATGAATGCAGGCAATACCAGTGAACCATCTTCGCGGACCTTTACAGCGGTGTGTACCTTACTCATCTTTGCGCTCCTTTCGACCATAGGCGCTGTCACCATAGATCACATCTTCGGCTATCAGGTGATTCTCCAGCGCGCCCATACAGACATCCAGTCTGCTCAGCAGTTCCAGAATGTTCTCCGGCACATCACGCAGGTCGTAGGAGTACCCCGCCATAGCAAGTGTGACCGTATGATTATCCTCGTTCACCACCGCGCAGAGCTTGGCGTCGGCCCGAATTCCAGCTTCTTCCCGGATATAATCCGGAAGTTCCAGCATTCCGCCATCCAGGTCGTCGTAGGGACAGGCCGTTTCGCAGCCTTCACAAAAGCCGCAAACCTTGGCCAGATGGATGATGAGTTCCGCTGCCAGCTTGTTGAGCGCCTCTGCCGTCGTTAGCAGTTCCATGGCATTCATCTGCTGCTTCATGATCACTGCCGCATGCTCCAGGGTATGGATCTCGATCCTGTCGCCGCCCTCCAAACCGCTGATCTTAAGTGCGGCGCTGGGAACATGAAAGGCACCGTTGGGCAGCTGCATAATGAATTTCATTTTCTGTTGTCCTCCTTTTATATCATCTGATTCAAAGTTGGGAATGACTTCGCTTCCTGTTCCGCCAGCAGATCTTCTCGGAAAGCGGTCAGATCCTCTGTGGTGGGCGTATAGCTTCTTGACTCAAGGGCGGCCAGTAGCGCATAGGTCTGACCGACCTCGGACAGCAGTGTCCGAAGACCTTCCGAGGTCATATCCGCCCCCATCCGGCGCAGCTGTGCGGAGAAGGTCACTCGGTAGTGCGGCTGACCGGGAATACTGTCGATCCGCATAGCCAGTCCAAGATAGGCTTCGTTTTGCGGCCGGATATAGACTTGCCCCACTACACTGGGGCAAACCTGAAGGCGTCCCTGGCTCATCTCCTCGATCAGCTTCGCCGCTTTCTGGAGCTTTTCCAGTTCTGTCAAGGCTTCAGCCATGTTGTATCACCCCCTGTCAGGTCAAACAGATTCATCTGGGACGGCGCCACCCGGCGCCGCTCATGCATATCGTAGTTGGCGATGATCAGCTCGGGGAATTGGGCGCCATTGTCATACCGCTGCTTGATGTTGTTGATTCGGGTGGTCTCCATGAGGTAGATGCCGGGCCGGTCATACAGGCTTCGGATGAATGCATCATCATTGTAGGAAAGAAGGAACTTGCCCTCGATCCGCATCAGCACATCCCGCAGTCGGATGTGGTCTGCCTCTGTAAAGCCGTCCTCCCCGATATTTTGATAGTAACCCTCGGTGGCGTGGTAGGGCGGGTCGAGATAGAACAGGCTCGCTGGGCGGTCATACTGCCGGATGAGCTTCTCGAAGTCCTTGTTCTCAATAACTACCTTAGCCAAGCGCCGATGGGCCTGTTCGATGAGGGGGAAGTTGCTCCGCATATCGTGGGGCTGGCTGCCGAAGCTGGTCAGGCCCGAAGCGTAGCTGTACCGGATGAGCTGATAGAACCAGGCGGCCTTCTGCACATCGCTGGCAGGGCTGTCACGGGCCAGAGCCGCACGGACCGCATCGAAATCCTCCCGCGCATTCAGCACATACCGGAGCGATTCCATCAGTTCCTGCGGCTTATCTCTTACACAGCGGTATAGATTGACCAGCAGGCTGTTGAAATCGTTGTACACCTCGAAATCATTTCCGGGTGGCTTATGGAACAGCACCCAGCCGCCTCCGCCAAAGACCTCGATATACCGCTCATAGTAGACCGGGAATAAGGTGACGATTAGTTCCCGAAGTGCCTTTTTCCCACCGATCCAGCTCATGAAGCTATTCAACCACATCACCGCCTTCCAGCGGCAGCCGGGTCTGTGCGGTATCAAACTGCTCCAGGGATTGGTTCAGGCCGGCAATAGCGGCAGCGATTCCGCTGATCCGCCGTGTCAGATGGGCGATGGTCGCCCGCACCTCCTGTTCCGTAGCGGCGTAGAAGTACCCACTGCCACTGCTGGCGATGGGGATTCCCTTGCGGCGCAAGCGGTTGACCATCTGACGCACTTCGATCCCCTTGATGGAGAAAATGCACTCCAACTCCCGGCTGGTGGCGGCATTCGATTCGCCGGAGTGATACTGTTCCAAAAATTCCGCCAGCCGTTCTTCCTGCATAGATGCCTCCTTTCCGGGGTGCTTTTCCGAAAAAGGGCATAAAAAAAGAGGGGGCCGTTTATCCCTCTCGGAAAAACGGCCCCATAGTTATTTTTGGCTATTTATTTTTCTGTAGGATCACCCCCTTGCTTCAACCTCTGGCGTGTTGCATAATTACATGGACATGGTCGGGTTGTTGGGCGGCTGGCTGTACTCATAAAGGATCTCGATTCCGTTCCAGGACACATATCCATGCTCTGCTGCCGACAGGCCGAGGTTTCTCATTTTTTGGTTGGCGTAGCCCTCCGCATCGAAGCAGGACACGAGAAGTTCGTCCATGGGATAGATGCCGTCCTGCTTTGCCAGCATTTTGCCGTAGTCTGCAAGCTCCATGTTGCGGGGTAGAAAATTGTAGCAGTGAAGGTTCTGCGCCAGGTCCAGGGCGTAATCCAAGCGGTGGCAGTCCTCCAGCTCCAGTACCGCCTGCCACTTGTCCAGCCATCGGGGTTCGCCCTGACCCTGCTCCGCCCACACATACCCAAAGTCGATAGCGTGGCGGATGAGCTCTGCGGCAGAATCATACTGGGAGAGGATATCTCTCAGCTGAGGCAGACAGCAGTCCACCTCCACGGCGATGCACTCAGTCAGGGACTCCGCTTCCAACTCATCCAGTGCCAGAAGCAACTCGTCCGGATGGGCGGCATCCATGTACTCGCCGGTGTCCGGGAAGCCCACCCACACGCCGTCCATGTTGGTTCGGCTGGCCAGCTTGACCCGGATGCCATAATCGCCCTTGTCGGGATACTGCGTCAGGTCGCCGTCCAGGAGCGGAACTGTCAGGGATGAGATCTTGATGAAGTGGCCGTCACAGAATGCGCTTCCGACTTGTTGCCGATATGCGGCCCCGACCTTCGCAGGATCGAGATATGCCCGTGCGGAGGAGGCCGGGTGTTTGATCCGATTCATTACGAAGTGCCCCAGTCCAATATCGTCCCCGGCGCCGTAGAACAGCTCATAGTGATCCAGCTGATTGATGAGCTGAAGCACATCACAGGTCTTTTCCGGTCGCTCGATCTGCATGGCCCCACGAAACAGCATGGATTCTTTGGCGGTCATGTTCTCAAACCGGCGCTCCAGCCAGTCGTACTCGGATTTGGTCATTTCAAAACCGTCCAACAGATCGAAGAGCTTGCGATCTTGCGTACTCATCGCGGTATCATCTCCATTCCAATTTTATTTTCTTCTGTATTTTCCGCCTGCTCCACACAGCGAAAGGGACTCCACCGCCCGCAGCAGGGACAGGCGATCATGCCGTTCGCGGCGTGGTCGATTTGTTCCTGTGTTACCTCACCGGGCGTATGGCAGCACTCATTGACTACCGTTATAAGGTGCGCTGTTCCCAATGCCTCCGGCCGGTATTTTCGGTTGAACGGAACAAAGTGGACCCAGCGCGGGTTATCAAACATCCGGTCTACATGCAGCCGCAGCGCCTCTTGTCTGACCTCCTCTTTGGAAGCATGGACATAGTTGTGGTCCGACTCCCATTCGATGAGGGACTTCAGCAGAGCGGATTCCCCCTCGCGGTCGATCAGAGACTCGGCAATCTGGCACCATACTTTTTCCTCGATCTCTCCGAGATCGGTCTTCACTCCTGACCAGGGGTGGTATTTTTTGTCCCGACCGGAGCCGCTGCTGTTGCAATAGAACACACCATGGAGCCAACGGATACCCGAGAAATCGATGGTAGCCAGATCCACTTGTTCGGGGGTACTGATTGTTTGCTTGAGAATTGAGGACACCTCCTTACGCATGCATTTTGAATGTGGGCCTGCCTCCGGCTCCTGTGTGTTATCCAAGCTCCATTTCTCTCATCCGCGGCTCCTGCTGCTGTTGCCCGATGCTATGAATGGGTTGCCCGTCCCGTCGTTCCAACAGCCCGTACTCGCTCTGAATGCTGTTTCGGGAAGTCAGGAGCGCCTGCCCATAGGCGTGAAGATTGATGTGGGGACAAAGCAGCTTGGCAGACTCATTCGGAAGGAGCCGGGCCAGTTCCTCCGCTGCGGCATCTTCAGGACATGCGATGCTTGGAGAGAGGCTGTACTCATCAAGCTGTTCTGCCAGAACCAGTGCGTCCTCAATATGCTGGCACTCTGTGACCGCTATGAGTGCCTTGTAGGCGGGGAGATTTTGGGTTGGCATTTGGGTGAGCGCATCGCCAAGCTGCTTGATGGTTTCAAATGGTACTGCGCTGGTGATGTGTTCCTTGAGCTGTGGGACTTTGCAGTCCAGGCAGGTACACTCTACTTCGCCCCAGTCAACATATCCCAGGCACCGTACCGCCATCTCCAAAACACTGTCTTCGGCGGGAAGCTTCAGCTCCACGACATCGGTCCCGCCAAAGGGAAGGTCTTGATGGCGCGCCGCCAGCCGGAGATGGATCGCATAGTCCGGCTCGACAGGCCGACACAGGAGGATCTCCGGCGCCGAATTCAGATCAGAGTGCTGGACCACATAACCGCCCAGCTCGGAGATCCCACTTGGCACATATACACCGCATTCGCCTGTGCGCGCCATTTCCCCAATCTTTTCAAAGTCCAGAAGCTCAAACACTGCATCTGGCAGTCCTTCCACTTCCGGCACAAACCCGTTTTCCGCGTAAAACCGCCCCAGCTGTCCATCCGACACGACCGATTCCACCACATGGCAGCAGTCTGCGCTTGCCGCCAGATCCCGAAGGCGCTTGAGTGTGAGGGGCTCCTGTTTCTGGAGTTCCACCCGCACCAGCCCCTCAAAGGCGGTGTGCTGCCTCTCGTCAAGTCTGGAGAGGCGCTCTGCCAGATCGTTCAGCTCCGGCAAATTTGTTGCCGAGCAAGTAAGGCAGGAGCGCAGCACCTCAAAGTCGTGGTAATCTATGATCTCCAGATACAAGGAATCACCCTCTGGGAGCCGTGCCTTGTCCAGTGCGTCCAGCAGCTCCCAGGGGCTGGCCGGGAGCTCCAGTTTAGCGTAGGCCAATTTGCTATAGTCTGTGGATGTCAGATAGACGCTGAATAGTTTTTCATCCAAGGGTCATTCCTCCCATCTCTGATTCCTGATGCTCCTCGTACCATTTGGGATCTGCTCCCGGCACATCCCAACCGTGCATGCTGCCGGTGAGCATGGCCTGCTCCTGTGCCGGCGTGATGCCGCGGCGCTGGTTGTTGTAGTCCGCCAGCCGACGGTTTTGTTCTCTGTCATCTGTGCTCCAGTCGCTGGGGTAGTAGCCGCTCTCGCCCCGCTTGATGCAGATGAGCGTTCCCTCACCAGGAAGGACCGACCAGCACAGATCCGGCAGGCGGGTGAGGGAATCCGGCGAGAATTTTTCTTTCTCTGTCTGGATGCTCCAGTTCTCAGAGTTCCAGAGACTCACATAGAGCTCACCCTCATTCAGTTTGATGGCGCGCTGCTCAAAGCCCTCGCCCCAGCCATCTGAAGCTTGGCCGGAGATGTAGTCAGCCAAGGTCTCCTTTTCTTCCGGCAGGAGTTCACTCATTACCTTGCATTCTGCCACACACCACAGTTGACCATCGCGGCTCTCCACATCGAATACTACGGAGTGGACTTTGCTGTTGACCCCATCCTGTTTGTCGTACCAATGCATCAGGCCGCGCCGTTTTTCGTCAGGCATCTGGTTTTCCAGAAGCGCCTCATGGATACAGGACTGATAGTCCCTCAGCTCACGCCCATCCAGATCGTTGCCGTACTCCTCCAGATCTCCCCAGTCGTCGTAAGCATAGAGCTGGGCAGTGAGCGGCATGTAGAATTTCAGGGTCTGGGGTTCCGGGCGGAAGACCTGGAACCGGTCTTCGCCAATGCGGAGCGCAAGACCGCTGCCATTGTCCCACTGAATATGGAACTGCGCATCGTCATCAATGGACTTCAGCGTTCCCATACTGCCGGGGGCAATGGGGTGAGGGTCGTCTTTCATCTCAATGAGCCGGATGCGGCTTCCTTTGGGATATTGCTCCCGGAGAAAGTCCAGCCATTCCTTCTGTACTGTCATCTTGTGTCCTCCTACATCATCATGCTCTGGTCACAGGTCATGTTCTCCAGCTCCTGGTGGAGCTTCGCCACCGCCTCGAAGATGACCGGGTCATGTTTGAAGCTGTCCAGTTTCTGGTGATCCGAGAAGAAGTTCTGCTCCCCATCTGCCGTGCGCACGATATCTACGGTGGCGATACCGTCCTTGGTGACGCCCAGCCGCTTTTCGGGGCAATCGCTGTCCTGATAGAGACGGACCGCCTCCTCCAGGGTCAGGCCCCGGTGGAGCTGTTCCTGGGGCGTATTGCAGTCTGTCATCACGAACCAGGCGTAGGTATGGGGGAGCGATGGGTCTGCCGCATCCCGGAGGGCCTGCATTCCTTTCTCTGTCATACCGTAATTGCAGGTTCGTCTGGGGTTCGCCTCGCCTGCGAAGTCCAGGAGGATATCATCCACCGCCTTTCTGACCTGGGGATTCTTCGTGAGCGTCTCGTACTGGAAGCCGGTAGTGTTACGGTACGGCAATTCCTCCCGGATGGTCTGGAGATACTGCTCCGCATCGGTAAAGTCCTGCCGGGTGCCGTCCGCAAAGCTGACCCGGCCAACCAGGGCATCCCGCTGGGCCATCTCCTGCTGGTGCTTGTCGTAGCAGTAGAGATAGCCTTGGTAGTCACCCGGAGCCGGGGTGCAGCGCAGGCAGTAGCGGTAGCGTTCTGTTTCTGCTATATAGCCGAAACTGCGGCCATCCTCCGTGATGGAGCCGCCGTTCCGGTTGCAGTAGTTTCTCATTGTGGCCAGATCCTTGAGCGGGCCATCCGTTCGGAGCATATCTACAAAGGCTTGGAGCTCACCCTTGAATTCCCCGGTGTTGAACTGGTCGCCGTTGTGCGGCCACCAGCTATGCCAGAACTCCTTCCCGCCGTGGCCGAAGTCGATTCGCACATGGCCTACCGTGCCCAGCGCCGTATCCTCGGTCTCGTCCAGCTGGGAATAGAAAAGGCCCGCCTCCTCAATGGAAGCGGGCCTCAATACCGAAAGCATTTCCGAAACGATTCTTTTTTCAGATGATCCGTTCCTTTTCATTTTTTCACCCCTTTCATTTTACACATTACATCATTAGAAAATTTGACTGGCCAGCGGTATATGACAGCTCACCAAAAGCCTCCTCAAACTCGCTTGTAGAAAGTTTGAAAACGGGCTGCGCTTCGGTTTCCCCTCGATAGATTGGGAAGAGTGTTTCGTTGATTTTCTCCCGAAGTGCATTATCGGGGCAGGACATGATGTGCCATCCAGAGGAGTAAACGATCAGATGATCCGTCAAGTCTGTTAGGAGCATGGAGTCGGCGATCTTATAGCAGGCAAGGAAATTGGCGATATTCTCAGGTGTTCCGGCAAAATACTCCTCTTTGGGACAGAGGCCGATCCCTACGCGGGCATGGATGATACATTCCGATGCCAGCAGCTTATCTACTTGCTCTTTGTAAAGACCTGTGTTCTTAAGCCTGTCTGCGTTCTTCTGATAGATGTTTGGGAACAGGCATCGGATCGTATCCAGTGAATATGGAGTTGTGATATCTGGGCGTGTGGGAAGCTCACTATGAATAGCTTCCCAGGTCTCTGGAGCAAGTCCATCATAATCCAGGCTGTTCAAGGCGCTGTATATATCACTCATATTCTCGGGATCGATGCGATCCATTTTCATGCTGTAGGCGGTATAAGCAGCAAACCCGAAACTGCGAAACTCTATCTTTTCCCCAGTCTTTGGAACATCAGCCAGGGTGTCGGGATCATTGACCGCATTGATGAATACCTCTTTGCCGCGTGAGATGAGCCAATATATGAAAGCCTGCAGACCGTCGTATGAAGGAGTGGCACCCATCGCTTCACTGGCTGCGTGAAGGTCATTCCTGTATGCCGCACCGAGGTATTCTTGCTGGATCATGTGAAAGTCAAGAATATCATTCACACTAAGTTTCAGCAGTTTATCCGTTGCTACAGCCATAATGCTTTCCTGATCACGAGTGGGACATAGTTGGTTGGTTTCATCAATGAGATTCCAGAAGTCCTCCTTTTTCATTCCATCACCATACCTTCTTCACTTGCGATGTCTTCGACTTCGTCCTCTGCTTCGCCAAAACCAGCGGATCGCATATACTCGTTGTATCGGCGTGAGTATTCCTCATAGGCAGCGCCGCCGATCTCCTTCAGAAAGTCTTCTTTGAAGTGCCAGAGAGGATATTGGCAAAAGCCGCTATTTTTTGACAGCCCGGTATCCTCAGCGATCCCCTGGATCAGAAGCTGCTGGGCAAAATAGCAGTTGTTGGTATCGATATATGCACAGTCTTTGGCGCTGATAAACTCGCCAAAGGACACGGTAAGGACAGCATATTCTTCATCACCATCTGATTCGTTGCTGATCTCATCCAGAACAATGGCAAGACCTGGCATCTCTTGGCCCATAAAATCTCTAACGGAGTATAGCTCCACACGAGGTTGCAGATCGATCTGCTCGCCAAAAAGATCATTGATCTTGAATATCCTATGTGCGGAGCGGTCCGGATTGGGGGGAGCGGGAGATACCTCGGAAGACTGATCTGACATTCGCGCCCAAATGCGTGGAAACTGAACGGAGTAGTTTCGCGGAAGATGAATACTGGGGGCATCTGGATGCTGGGGGATCTCACTTTGAATATCCATCACAAGCTGGTCGCTTAACGCATGCTTGTCCAGGTCATCATATGGTTTTGTGTAGCGATCCATGCCGGTGAGATTGAGTTTTCTTTCATATGCATCAATGGCGCAAGCACTAAATGCCTCAAAGTTCATTTCATTTCCGGCATGGGGATTGGCGGCCAGCGTATCCGGGTCGCGCATAGCGTCCATATAAATATCCTTTCCTTGGGAGATCAGCCATGTGCGAAAGTCAATAAATCCATCATCGGACGAATGAGCACCTAACGCAGTACAGGCTGCCCATAGGTCGTTGCGGTACGCCGCATTGGTATATTCCCGCAAAATGAGGTGCCAGTCCAGAATATCCTGCGGAGAGTAACGGAGCAGCTCCTCACACATCTGCTTTGCGACCATTTCATGATTCCCATCGGGAACGGAGTGATTAACGGACTCAATAGTTTTCCAGAATTCTTCTTTATTCATTTGTTTTTTTCCTTTCTCTAAGATGGCAACGGGAACAATACCATAGAGGCAGTCAAAAGTCTATCATAAGTTGATAAATAAGGACGATATCCTACATCTTGATATGAAGATCTGTGATATTTTGATCTGACTGCTCAAAAAATTCACAGTCATTCCAGCTATCTTTGGCCGCTATAAAATGATCTGTGAGCTGCTGGGCTGTTACCGGCACATTAGCGGGCTGGTCTGTGTACTCAAAATCATCTCGAGTAAGCTCAAACCAACAGTGATCGACTTGGGAGTCAAATTTCTCGAATTTTCTTTCCGGCAGCCCCACCTGATTCGGAATAAAATATTCTCCCGCGTCACAGCAGCCGAGGATTATATCAATCTGGGCGGGAGTCAATACACCCTTGATTACACAGCTATTGTGAACTTTATAATTGTCTGCATCACGATATAGATAATGGATCTTTGTGTTCATGCTTCTGTTCACCCCATCTGAAAGTCAAATTCCGCTTGGTGCTGTTCAGCAGGGTCATCCATCATCAGTTCTTCCAGTGTAAGCACCCCGTGATAGGAAACATATCCGCTCTTTACGACCCGACCTTCTTCTGAATTCATGCGCTCAAGACCGTATCGGGCATAATCATAGAAATCTCGCAGATTTTCGTCGTACTCAAATCTGCCGGATTCCTGGATCATATAGCGGCCATATTCCTCCACATTCTGGACACCGGGGGCATAGTCAAACTGGTCCAGATTCTCTGCCAGCTGCCTGACTTGCGCGGCGGTTTCCGGCTGTGCGTATTCCACCACCGCGCCCAGCTTTTTTATTTCATTGGTACTCAGCCGCTGGATTGACCGGCACAGCTTGTTCAGCTCCTCCAGGCTCTCTGACTTCATATCCAAAACACAGTCTACGGCGTCCGGAAACTCGCTTGCCTGAAATGACAGCTCCATATCCGCCGGATCAACGATCCCTGCCCGAATCAGGGAACGCTTAATCTGGAGGTCTGGCGCGGGCAGATACAGCCAGGTTTGGGGAGCGCCCTTACTCTCCTGTACCGTCAGGGTCAGCAGGGGAGGTTCATAGAAATACTGCGGGAAGTGGCGTCCATCATAGACTTGCGAGAGGCACATACCGTTGTCATAAACCACCCCATACGGTGTGACAACTCCGTCCCCCTCATCAATGAGGAGCAGGGCAGTTTCATAGCCATCCAGGTTGTCCAGCTCCTCTTTGCTGGCGCAGCCGCCATTCAGCACCATGTAATGTTCTCTGCCGACCTGCTCTAAATCAGAAAAATCTGTGATGACCGTGACCTGCTGACAAGAAAAGGTCAGGTTGATCAGGTCGGCCATGTCGGAATAGTCGTAGCTGACCGCCGCCCCCTGGAATTGAGCTCCCTCCAATGCACAGCAGAAGCTGTCCAGCCGCTTGGCCAGGTAGTCCAACTCGTCGATATTTACAGGTTTTCCCTCCAGCCGCTTCAGGATGGGGTACTCACCGAAGATCTCATCCATTTGGCAGTCCCTTGCCAGTGGATCTCCCATGCCCATCGCATTCAGCGCCTCTATGAGCCCATCATACTGGTCGGACGGGATCGGGAGGGGAACGGTATACTGCCCGTACTCGGGATGCTTCGGATTTGATAACACAGCATTCATTCTCATCATATTCCTCCAATGCTGAGCCCTACATCTCCATTTGAGGGCCACTGTCCTGTCTGTGTTCCAATTGTGTATCCAAGTCAGGGACAGAGAACTCGATTTTAGTTCTGGCCTCTTGGATGGCTTTCATCTGTTTGTCATTCAAATCGGGGTCCTCCGCCAGCAGATGCTCTGTTGCGCGATAGAGCTCCGTTAACTCCTCTTTAGAGAAGAGGCTGGCATTGGAAATCAGGCCGGAACGAACAGCGAAGTCTCGTTTGGCTCCTGCAAAATCATCCTCATAATAGTGTCCATGGCTGACACCGACCTTCTCATAGACCCAGATCCACGTAACAAACTCATAGCCCTGTCCGGCGGCTCGCTCTCTACCAGCCAGGACTGCACCGCCAAAGTCTGCCAGCAGATGGAACTTGTTTTCCAAACCACGAGCACGGAGGAGAGGGGTGTTTTCCATGGCCTCCACATATTCGAATGCGCTATCGGCTGCAATAGCAACCCTGTGATACAGCTCGTTGGCCTCTGGATTCTTGCTGCCAGCTGGAAGCAGGAATACTTCGTTCCCAGGAGAAACAGAAAGGACAGGCTGCCCATGGAGAAAAATCTCCAGTCGCCTGTCCTCTTTGTTATAGGATTCAATTTGCTCTTTTCTGAGGCACCGGGATAATTCTTCAAAAAATTGTTGCGCCATATAACAACCTCACATTCTTTTGTTTTCTGGTTTTCTGTTTGGGGAATTGGTTTATACAGCAGAATAAAAAAGGCCGAGATCCTGAAGTAACAAGATCCCGGCCTCAAAAGATATGCCTGATAGAGTAAAAATTGTGTGCGTTCGACTCCTGCCAGAGTGGATGGCACAGGGTAAAATATCGGAAAAATAAGGCCCGTAGATCTGCTGATCTACGGGCCTTGGAAGCCTTGAAAATACTGAGGTTTTGTCCTCAATATCTTTTTTAGCCTCCCTTTTTGGCACGCCGTGAGGGATTCGAACCCCCGGTCTTCTGGTCCGTAGGGTGTCTCAAGCACAAATCGGAGTCATTTCGGCTCCGATTTGTGCTTTTTACCACCGTTCGCTCGGCGGATTTTCCATTGTTTCCGTCCAGCCCTGCCCG
>OLHE01001993.1_pt1 | contig 12523 bp, 8 predicted proteins | sample 1605821 | NCBI WGS metagenome assembly OLHE01 (sample SAMN03283250) | human gut metagenome | biome: human-associated habitat; material: feces | host: Homo sapiens | place: USA | collected 2013
GCCGACAGTGCCGGAGCAGCCGGCGGCCGACCCTATCTTTTCGAGCCGGACGCAGCCTCGATTTTCAGCACCGTGCTTCCGATGTATCTGCTGGCGCAGATGCAGGACGCCTTCGCCGAGAACCGCGCCTCCGAGCAGGCCGCCCGCGTCATGGCTATGCAAAGTGCAAACGACAACGCTCAGAAGCTCCTGGAGCAACTGCAGCTTGAATATAATAAACTCCGCCAGCAGGGCATAACAACCGAGCTGCTCGACATTGTCGGCGGCCAGGCCCGCGACTGACGTCCGTGTAATCAGTAAATCAGTCATCATCCTTTGTAATGGGTAGTGTTAAAGAATACTTTACGTCATTAGGTTACGGGATCAAGAGCCTTGTCAAGGGTCTCTCGGTCACCGGCAAAGAATTCGTGACGCCCAAAATCACAGAGTGCTATCCCGAAAACCGCGAGGAAGGCGTCGCCGCCCCGCGTTTCAGGGCCGAGCTACACTTCGTCTACGGCGAAGACGGCAAGCACAAGTGCATTGCGTGCGGCATGTGCGAGCGTTCCTGCCCCAACGGCACCATCACCGTCGAATCCGAGATGGTAACCACCCCCGCGGGAACCAAGAAGAAAAAACTTTCCAAGTATTTCTATGATTTGGGCAGCTGCACGTTCTGCCAGCTCTGCGTTACGAACTGCCCCACGGGCGCCATCGAGTTCGACAACGACTTCGAGCAGGCAGTGTTCACGCGCGACAAGCTCGTCAAGCAGCTCAATAACCGACCGGAGCCGCCGGAGCCCGAGCCTACCCCCGAGGAACTCGCCGCCGCAGCCGCCGAACGCGAGCGCAAGATAGCCGAGGCCAAGGCCAAGGCCGCAGCTGCCGCCGCAGCGAAAGCCGCCGCAGCCAAGCCCGACGGCGAAAAGTCCGCCGCGGCTCCCGCAAAGCCTGAGTCCCCTAAACCCGAAGATAACAAATAAACTGCAATGGAAGCATCTGTCGGTACTATAATACTGTACTTTATCGTCGCCCTGTCGATGATAGTGTTTTCGGTGATGGCCGTGACCACGCGCAAGATTCTCCGCGCCGCCGTCTACCTGCTGTTCACCCTTTTCGCCGCTGCCGTTGTGTACTTCATGATGGACTATGAGTTCCTCGGAGCCGTCCAGATTGCAGTCTATGCCGGCGGCATCGTTGTGCTCTTCGTCTTCGCCATCCTGCTTACCAGCAAGCCCGGCGACAACAGCGAGCGCCTTACCTCCAAGAGCCGTCTGCTCGGGTTCCTTGCCGGAGCGCTGACATTCCTCGTCGTGGGCCTCACCCTCCTGAGCAAGCGCCTGGCCCTGTTCCTGGCCGCCAAGCCCGAAATGGAAGCCCTGGACATGACGACGGTAGGCACGACCCTGATGGGTTCGGGCCACGGCCAGTACCTGCTGCCTTTCGAGGCCGTCAGCGTACTGCTGCTGGCATGTATAATCGGCGGCGTAGTCGTTGCCCGCAAACGTTAACGTGACTATGGAAATCACAGCAATTTTCTATCTCATTCCGGCGCTGGTGATGTTCGCGTGCGGTGTCTACGGTTTCATTACCCGCAAGAACATGATCGCGATGCTCATCTCCCTGGAGCTGATGCTCAATGCCGTGGACGTGAACTTCGTGGTCTTCAACCGCTTCCTTTATCCCGGAAGTCTCGAGGGCATGTTCTTCACGCTCTTCGCCATCGCCATCGCCGCCGCCGAGACGGCAATCGCCCTCGCGATTATCATCAACATCTACCGCTCTGTCAAGAACATCGACGTGCGTACACTTAACGATATGAAGTTCTAAGACAATGGACATTACCATACCTTTACTGATTCTGGCCATACCGCTGGCGATGTTCCTGTTCCTGGGACTCGTCGGCATGAAGCTCAGCCACCGCACCGCCGGCGTCCTCGGATGCCTCGGCATGGGCGTCACGCTTGTGTTGGCCTACTACACGGCGTTCGTTTATTTCTTCAGCCACAACCCGCTTTTCCAGGCCGCCGACGGCACACACCTGCAGTATATGGTCTTCAACCAGACCTGGCTGCAGTTCACGGACAGCCTCGCCATCAAGCTCGGCTTCCTGCTTGACCCGATTTCGGCCCTGCTGCTGGTGGTGATCACCACGATTTCCTTCATGGTACACCTGTACAGCATGGGTTACATGCGCGACCACCACGGAGTCTATGAACACGGCTTCCAGCGCTTCTACGCCTTCCTGTCGCTGTTCAGCTTCTCGATGCTGGGCCTGGTAGTGGCCACCAACATCTTCCAGATGTACATCTTCTGGGAGCTGGTGGGCGCCTCGTCCTACCTGCTCATCGGCTTCTACTACATCAAGCCGTCGGCAGTGTCCGCATCGAAGAAAGCCTTCATAGTAACGCGCTTCGCTGACCTGGGCTTCCTCATCGGTATCCTGATTCTCAGTTTCTATACCGGCACCTTCAACTTCATGGACCTGACCTCGACGGCCGTTCCCGAAATGGCCGGCGTATATCAGGTAAACATCGGAACCGCCGAGCATATCCGCAATATCTTCCAGACAAGCGCCGCTCCCGTCTTCATGGGCGGTTCGGTACTGACCTGGGCGCTGGTGCTGATATTCATGGGCGGCATGGGCAAGTCCGCGATGCTGCCTCTGCACATCTGGCTGCCCGACGCCATGGAAGGCCCGACCCCCGTATCGGCCCTCATCCACGCCGCCACGATGGTCGTCGCCGGTGTCTACCTGGTAGCCCGTCTATTCCCGCTGTACCTGATGGAAGAGACCTCGCTGGTGATCATCACCGTCGTCGGCGCTATTACGGCGCTCTACGCCGCCATGGTCGCCTGCGCGCAGGTGGACATCAAGCGAGTGCTGGCGTTCTCTACAATCTCGCAGATTGCCTTCATGATGGTATCGCTGGGCGTCGCCCGTCCTGAGTTCCACGAAGGTCTCGGCTACATGGCATCCATGTTCCACCTGTTCACGCACGCCATGTTCAAGGCCCTGCTCTTCCTCGGTGCCGGCGCAATCATCCACGCCGTAGGTTCCAACGACTACACGGCCATGCACGGTCTGCACAAGCACATGCCCATCACCAACATCACCTTCCTGATCGGCTGTCTGGCAATCGCGGGCATCATCCCCTTCTCGGGCTTCTTCTCCAAGGACGAAATCCTGAGCGCCTGCATGGGCTACGACTGGGTGGCATACGTATGGATGTCGGCAGTCGCCGGCCTCACCGCCTTCTATATGTTCCGCCTGTACTTCCTCATCTTCTGGTGGAAGGAACACAAGGTGCCCGAAGGCCATCACCACGTACACGACCAGGCTTGGACGATGACCCTGCCTCTGATTATCCTGGCAGCCATCTCCTGCGTGGCCGGCTTCATTCCCTTCGGTGAATTCGTAAGCTGGAACGGCGAGCTCTACGACTTCATGGCCCACTTCGACTGGACCATCGCCGGCATCTCCCTGGCAATCGCAATCCTCGGCATCGGCCTGGCATGGAAGATGTACTTCAGGGAGAACGCCCTCCCGGACAAGATGCAGAATGCCCTGCCGAACCTCTGGCGCTGGTGCCACCACCGCTTCTACTGGGACGAGCTCTATCAGTTCATCACTCACCGCATCATCTTCGGCATCATCTGCAAGGGCCTGGCCTGGTTCGACAGCAATATCATCGACGGCACCATGAACGCTTTCGCCGCTGTCACCAACAAGGCTTCGGAGGCCATCAAGACCTTCCAGTCCGGCCAGATTCAGATGTATGTGCTCTGGTACCTGCTCGGTGCCCTCGCCCTGGGCACGATAACAATCATCTGCCTGCTCTAAAAGCCCCGGAAACCCAACCAATCACAGAAAAAAGTAATTGCAATGTTTTCAAATATACTGATCTACTTCGTGATCATCCCCTTGCTGATGCTCTTAGGGGTGGGGCTCTGCTGCAACCGCAAGCCCGGCGCCATCCGCGCCGTGGCCGTGGCCGGTTCGCTGGCACTGGTGGCCCTGTCGATCTATGTGCTGCTTGAATACCTCAAGCTGCGTCCGACAACCGACGCTCCCATGCTGTTCACCGACAGCTGGACCTGGTTCGCGCCTCTTAACATCACTCTTGCCGTAGGCGTCGACGGTATCTCCATCGCGATGCTCATCCTCTCGAGTTTCATCCTCCTCACCGGCTCCTTCGCCTCGTGGAAAATCGACATGCCCAAGGAATTCTTCCTCTGGCTGATTCTGCTGTCGACGGGCGTGTTCGGCTTCTTCATCTCCGTGGACCTCTTCACGATGTTCATGTTCTATGAAGTCGCCCTCATCCCGATGTATCTGCTTATCGGCGTCTGGGGTTCGGGCCGCAAGAACTACTCGGCCATGAAGCTCACCCTGATGCTCATGGGCGGCTCGGCCTTCCTGATGCTCGGCCTCATCGGCATATACTACCACAGCGCACCCGCCGGAGAGCCGCTGACCTGGAACCTTCTTCAGATTTCCGCCAACGACTCCATCTCGCACGGCTGGCAGCAGTTCCTCTTCCCGATGACCTTCGTAGGCTTCGGCGTCCTGGGCGCGATGTTCCCCTTCCATACCTGGAGCCCCGACGGTCATGCCTCGGCGCCGACGGCGGTTTCGATGCTCCACGCGGGCGTGCTTATGAAGCTCGGCGGCTACGGCTGCTTCCGCGTGGCCATCTACCTGATGCCTTACGCCGCTGCAACCCTGGGCTACATCTTCCTTATCCTTACGGGTATCTCGGTAGTCTACGGTGCCTTCTGCGCCTGCGTCAAGACCGACCTAAAGTACATCAACGCCTATTCTTCCGTCAGCCACTGCGGCCTGGTGCTCTTCGCCATCCTGATGCTTAATCAGACTGCCATGACCGGCGCCATCATGCAGATGCTCTCGCACGGTCTGATGACGGCCCTGTTCTTCGCCCTGATCGGTATGATCTACGGCCGCACGCACACCCGCGAAATCACCAAGATGGGCGGCCTGATGAAAATCATGCCTTACCTGGCCGTCTGCTACGTAATCGCAGGTTTCGCCTCCCTGGGCCTTCCCGGTCTGTCCGGTTTCGTTGCTGAAATGACCATCTTCGTAGGTTCCTTCCAGCACGCCGACATGTTCCACCGCGTATTCACCATCGTGGCCTGCACCTCGATTGTAATCACCGCAGTCTACATTCTGCGTGTCGTAGGCAAGCTGCTCTTCGGCCCCGTGCAGGATGAGCACCATCTGAGCCTGACGGACGCAACCTGGTGGGAACGCACCGCCACGGCCACGCTGATTCTCTGCGTCGCCGCAATCGGCTGCTTCCCCAACTTCTTCGCTGACCTTATTAAGACAACCTTCACACCCGAGATTTTCACCGTCCTGGGTATGACGAGCCCCGTACTCTAAAGCAATGGATTACTCACAGTTCTTAGCAATGCAACAGGAAATCGGCCTGCTGGTCGTGTTCCTGATAGTCTTCCTGTACGACACCTTTATGCCTAAGGGCGCCCAGCGCGCTCTTCCGGGACTCACGGTTGTCCTGATGGCCCTCCTCACCGTGTTCGGCTTCGTAACCGAGCTCGTGGGCCTCAATCCCTCCGCCACCTCGGCCTTCGCCGGCATGTACGCCACCGGTCCCGCAATCGCCGCTATCAAGACTATTCTCAACGTCGGCGTGGTGATTGTCCTTATCCAGAGCGTCCACTGGACCAACGGCGCCGAGATGAGCGTTCGCCGCGGAGAGTTCTACGAACTCCTGCTGGTAACACTCTTCGGCATGTATCTGATGATTTCCGCACGCCACTTCCTCCTCTTCGTCATCGGTCTCGAGAGTGCCTCGCTGCCTCTTGCTGCCATGGTGGCCATGGAGAAGAACCGCTACGAGAGCCACGAGGCAGCCGTGAAGTACATCCTCACCGCCTGCTTCTCCTCGGCAATCTTCATGCTCGGCATCAGTTTCGTCTACGGCCTCACCGGCACCCTCTACTTCAATGAAATCTACTACGCGCTGAGCAATAAGGTGAGCATGCTGCTCGTTCTGGCAATCGGCTTCGTGATCGCCGGCGTCGGCTTCAAGCTCTCGCTCGTTCCTTTCCACCTCTGGACCGCCGACGTTTACCAGGGAGCACCGACGTCCGTGACCTCTTACCTGAGCGTCATCTCCAAGGGCGCCGCCGCCTTCGCCTTCATGGTGATTCTGGCGCAGGTGTTCGGCAGCTGCTACAGCATCGCCTGGGAATGGATGCTCTATGCCGTGATTATCCTCACCATCACCATCGGCAATCTCTTTGCCATCCGTCAGCGCAACATGAAGCGCTTCCTGGCCTTCTCGTCGATTTCGCAGGCCGGCTACATCATGCTCGGCGTAATCGCCTTCAACGCCGCCGGCATGGCAGCGATGATGTACTACATCCTTGTGTACATATTCTCTAACCTCGCAGCCTTCGGCGTAATCGGTGCCATCGAGAACGCTACCGGCAAGGTTAGCATGGACGACTACAAGGGCCTCTACCGCACCAATCCGCGCCTGAGCGTGGCCATGATGCTGGCAATGTTCTCCCTGGCCGGTATTCCTCCCTTCGCAGGCTTCTTCAGCAAGTTCTTCATCTTCACCGGCGCCATCGCCCAGGGCAGCACCGCAATCTACGTGCTCGTGCTTATCGCCCTGATCAACACGATAGTGTCGCTGTACTACTATCTGCTGGTTGTCAAGGCAATGTTCATCGAGCAGGACGAGTGCGCCATCGCACCCTTCCGCAGCACAGCCGGCGAGCGCTTCGGCCTGTGGCTGACAGTGGGCGGCATCCTCTGCCTCGGTCTGGTAAGCTGGTTCTACACCAGCATCATCGAGACCGTCGCCGGTTCGGAGATTACCGCATTCTTCATCTGATTGTCCGCGGGATAATTACCGCAAACATACCTTACCGTCGAAACCCGGAGTCATGCGCCCCGGGTTTCGTTTTTTTCGTATATTTGCAAAAAGAATGTAAGAACCGACACCATGAAGAAACTGATACTTTGTGCGATTATCGGCATGATGGCCTTGGCGGCCGCTGCTCAGACCGTTCAGCATGGCCTTGTGCTGGAGTACCGCGAGGCCGCGCCAAAGACCGCGCTGCCCGGAGTCGAGGTGCGCGTCTATCCAGCGCAGAGCACTGTGTCCGACACCAACGGCAAGTTTTCGCTCGAATTCCTCACCCTCAGTCCCGGCGAGCGAATCAGCGTGCGCAGCATCGCCAAGGACGGCTACGAGGTTTTCAACAGCGACGCCCTGGAGCAGTGGAACCTCAGCCCGGAGAATACCTTCAGCATCGTCATGTGCCGCTCGGACCGCTTCAAGCGCCTCAAGGACCTCTATTACGCAAACTCCGAGGAGCGTTACGCCCGCCAGTACCGCGACGCGGCGGCCAACCTGCGCCGCCTGCGCGACGCCAACCGCATCGCCCAGCATGAGTTCGCGGACAGTCTCGCCCGCATCGAGAAGCTCTACGCCCGCCAGCTGGAGAACCTGGACAATTACGTCGACCGCTTCGCCCGCATCGACCTGTCGGAAATATCCGCTGCGGAGCAGGATATCATCGCCTTGGTGCAGGCAGGCCGCATCGACGAGGCCATCGCCCGCTACGACGAGCTCGGCGCCGCCGGCCGGCTGGTATCGACTCTGCGACAGCGCGCCGAAGTGCGTCAGGCCGTGGAGCGTCTCGGCGAGGCCGAAGCCGGCATGACCCTGGCCGCCGACTCCCTGCTGGCCGTTGTCAGTCGTCAGATTCAGACTCTCGAACTCGCCGGCGACTACGGCAACAACGCCCGCATCCTCGAACTCTACCGCTCCGTGGCCGACGCCGACACCACCAACATCGACTGGGTGCTCGATGCCGCGTACTTTGCCGCGCAGGTAGCCGGAGATTGTCATGGCGGCCTGCGTTACGCACAGACTGCCTTGAACAGCCTTCTGTCGCAGAGCGAACCCGACGAGTCGCGACTGGCATCGTGTTACCATGCGCTGGGCATAATCAATGGAGCGGAGGGAAAGTACGCCGTAGCCAGGGAATACCACGGCAAGGCCCTCGATATATGGCTGCGGCTACATGGCCCGGAGCATCCTGATGTTGCTACGGCTTACAATGTCATAGGATATACTTATAGCAAGGATTGCGACAACGCAAGAGCCAGGGAACTGTACGAGAAGGCTTTGGAACTGAGGCTGCGTATTCTTGAGCCTGGCGATTACTATATAGGTTCATCGTACAATAATCTCGGACTTCTTTATGAATCCATGGAAGACTACCCGAAGGCCGAGGAATACCATCGCAAGGCTCTTGAAATATTTCTAGCCGCGACAGGACCCTATCACATCGATGTGGCGACGACGTATAATAATCTTGCAAATGTATATGCTGGTCTGGGCGATTTCGACAAAGCCGTCGAGTACCATCAGAAGGCATTGGAGATAACTCTGCGGATTTTGGGCCCCGAGCATCCTAATATTGCAGTGTCGTACAACAACCTCGGCTATGCATATATTTTGCATGGAAACAATGAAGAGGCCGTAAAATATTGCACCAAAGCATTGGATTTGTTGCTTGATACCGTGGGTCTGGATCACCCTGTTGTCGCTTCCGCGTACAGTAATCTCGGATTTGCTTACTATAATCAGGAAAAATATCCTTTGGCTTTGGAGAATTACAGCAAAGCACTCGATATCTGGCTGCGTACGGTCGGGCCTGAACATCCCGATATTGAGATGAGCTACAATAATATCGGCTTTGTCCATTATCAGACGGGTAATTATGCCGAGGCTGTGCATGCTTTTAATAAAGGCCTGGAAGTAGCATTGCAGAAAGCCGACAAGTCTAGAATTGCTGGCATTTATGGCAATCTCGCGAAAGCCTACGATGCGAAGGGAGATTACGCAGCTGCTATCGACTGTCTGAATCATGAACTGGAATTGCTTGCGGAGGCCCAAGGACCGGAAACTGAGGAGATGATGATATCTGTCTTCTACCTTGGCGCCCTTTACCAGCAGGTTGGCGAGTATGCTAAGGCCAAGGACTGCTTCGGCCGCGCTATCGCGTATCTCGAAAGTGTTGAGAATCCCGATGCCGTCGTTCTCACCAGCCTGTATGCCTCCTATCTTCGGACGCTTACCTGGCTGGCGCGGGCCGACTCCCGGGTGCTTTTGGAAATCGAGGAATTTATGGCCGATAAAGTGTGGATATGCACAGTTGTCGATGCGGAATCGCCCGCGGCCCGGGGGCTTACGGGCGACTATGTGGTGTTGGAGTTCTGCGGCCGCAGCTATGTCGACGGCGGCGAGTTCGACCTCCTGTCGGCCGTTGAGGCCCTCGAAGGTCAGCCCAAGTCGCTTTTGCTCATGGACGGCGACGGAATCCATTGCCATGAGTTCACCGATGCCGCCGGCCTCGACCTCTATATAGTGGCCGGCGCGCCGGAACTGAAGGCTGAGGTAATCGAAGCATACAGGCAGTGGAAGGACGCTCCTGCGGAGTAGTAGTCCGTTTGGAGGAAAATTAGTATCTTTGCAGTTCTGAAAAACGGAAAAGATGGGACGTATAGATCAGGAAACGGTGCAGCGAATTCTCGACGCTGCGGACATCGTGGAAGTCGTCAGCGACTTTGTCAAGTTGCGCCGCTCGGGCGCCAACTACAAAGGTCTCTGCCCCTTCCACAACGAGCGTACGCCCTCTTTCTCCGTCAACAAGGCCCGCAATATCTGCAAGTGCTTCAGCTGCGGCAAGGGCGGCTCGCCCGTGAGCTTCATCATGGAGCACGAGCAGATGACTTACTCGGAGGCCCTGCGCTATCTGGCCCGAAAATACAATATCGAGATAGTCGAGAAGGACGTTACCGACGACGAGCGCCGCGCCCAGAACGAGCGCGAAGGCATGCTGGCCCTCAACGAGTTCGCCCTGGAGCATTTCAGGCATAATCTGTTGGAGACCGTCGAGGGCCGCAGCGTCGCGATGCCTTACTTCCGCCATCGCGGCCTCAACGACGCCATGATAGCGCGCTTCCACCTGGGCTATGCCATCGACCGCGGCGACGAATTCACCTCCACAGCCCTGGCCGCCGGCTATAAGCGCGAATATCTGCTGGCTACGGGCCTCGCAGGCCAGAGCCAGCGCGAGGGTGCCGAGGACAGGCTCTACGACAAGTACCGCGGCCGCGTGATATTCCCCATCCACAGCGTTTCGGGCCGAGTCGTGGGTTTCGGAGCACGCACAATGCGCACCGACAAGAACATCGCCAAGTACGTCAACTCCCCCGAGAGCATAATCTACCATAAGAACCTCGAGCTCTACGGCTTCTATCAGGCCAAAAGCGCCATAGCCAAGGCCGACAAGTGTATCATGGTCGAGGGCTACCTGGATGTGATTTCGATGCACCAGTCGGGCGTGGAGAATGTCGTGGCCTCGTCAGGCACCTCGCTCACCGAGGGCCAGATACGCGCCGTGCGCCGATTTACGGACAACGTGACCCTCATCTACGACGCCGACGCCGCCGGCATCAAGGCCTCGCTGCGCGGAATCCGTATGCTGCTGGCCGAGAAGATGAACGTGAAGGTGCTCAGCCTGCCCCCCGGCGACGACCCTGACTCCTTCGCGCAGAGCCATTCCAGCACCGAGGTGGCCGACTATCTGCGCGAGCACGAGGTCGACATCATCGCCTTCATGACCGCCGTGCTGATGAAGGACGTCGACCCGCGCGACCCTACGGCGCGCGCCAAGGTCATCAACGTGATTCTCGAAACTGTTGCCTGCGTCGACGATGCAGTCAAGCGCCAGGAGTACATCAGCGAGTGCGCCCGCAGCATGAACCTGGACGAGACCGTAATCATACGTCAGACCAACGTGTTCATCGCGCGCCACCGCGAGGAGGAGTACAAGGAACATCAGCGCCAGCTCGCCCGCGAGAGCCTTCAGCGCGACGCTGCGGCCCAGGGCGCCACGTCCGCGGCTGACGGCGCCGCGCAGGAAGCCGCCGCGGAGGCCGAAAATGCTGCCGGGGAAGAGGCTCCGGCGCCTCTGCTGGATCTCACGGACCGTCATCTTCTGCCTTACGAGACCGAACTTGCGCGCTATCTGGTGCGCTACGGGGTTTGCTACATGGCCGACATCCCCGCCGAGGACGGCACCATAGTCCGCGGCACCGTCTCCGACGTGATTGCCAACGAGCTCGAAATGGACGGCTATACTCTCGCCGATCCGGGCTGTCTTGCGGTTTTCCGCGAGGTAATGCGGCTGCGCCGCGACGAGTTCCCTGCCGAGCAGGCGCGCGCCGAGGAGCGCGCCGATATCGAAATCGCTTCCGAAATCGAGCGCCGTCGTCGCGCCCTGGCTGAGAAGGGCGGTTCCCTGGATGCCCTGGCCAGCGCCGAGAATATGATGATGAAGGAGATGGAGGAGCTGAAGAACACGCGCATGCTCGAGTTCGAGGCCGCCTTCGTGCGCGAGCGGCTGATCAACAGTCCGGACGACCAGATCCGGCGCCTGGCCGGAGAACTCGTCACGGACCGCTATACCCTCAGCCGCCTCTATACGCGCGACGGCGAGACCCTCAGCGAACTGGAGCAGCTACAGACTCTCGTACCCCGCGCCATCAACGAACTGCGCGGCGCGCGCCTGCGCGACATGATCAAGGCCCGGCAGCAGAAACTCGCGGCGTTGGACCCTTCCGATATCGAGACGGCCAACGCGCTGATGACAGAGATAATGAATTTCCAGGAATATCAGAAGCGCCTGGTCAAGGTCCTCGGCGACCGAATCATCCTGCCGAAGAGGTAACCCTTATTTGAGCCATTGGAATTATTAGACTAATTAGACTTATTAGTCTAATTACCAGGCGACTATAAGCCTAATGCTTCCGCTATGGCGGGCAGGGACGCGTCTTTGAGCAGGACGGTGCCTTCGGGGGAGATGAGGTAGTAGGAGGGCGTGGCGCGGACAATGTAGATTTCCTCGCTGTCGATTTCCGGAGCCATGCCGATTTCCCACGTCGACGGCAGTTCCTGAAGGTCCGAGCGCCATTTTTCCGCGTTCTCACCCGGATATGCCATCAGTACGCGCACCGTACCGGCGGCAAGGGCGGAGGCGAGTGCCGGGCTGGCGCTCAGTCGCCGCGCGTCGGCATGGCAGCGTTCGCACCCCGGTTCGTAGAAAAAGAGCAGTGTGGCGGCGCCGCGGGAGTCTTCGAGAAGCCGGTGCGTACTGCCGTCGGCGGCGGTGTAGGTAAAGTCGGCCGCAGGCGTTCCGACGCGGTTCTTGCGTATGTTTTCGAGCCGTTCGGAGGCTATGAGCGCTGTGGAGTCCGAGCGCAGAAGCTGATACTCGAGAAAGCAGGCATAGGCGTCCTCGCTGTAGGTAGGGGATTCGGGTTCGTAAAGGTAATACTCGGCCAGGCGCTCGATTTGCGGGCGGGAGTTGCCGGCGGCCTCGAGCAGGTCCCATACGGCGGCGCGTCGGCCGCTGTCGGTAGTCAGCGGCAGAATGGACGCGAAGTTCGAGAAACTCTGCTCGACCAGGG
>OLHE01001996.1_pt1 | contig 12515 bp, 10 predicted proteins | sample 1605821 | NCBI WGS metagenome assembly OLHE01 (sample SAMN03283250) | human gut metagenome | biome: human-associated habitat; material: feces | host: Homo sapiens | place: USA | collected 2013
AAAAGATGGCATTATATGCCATCTTTTTATTGTTTAAATAGTATTAAATTTCAACATTGTATTAAAACATAGCCAAAAATTAAAATATTTAATTACTTTAATAGCTATAAATTATTTAATCATACCTTCAATATAATTAACTATTTTTTCAGGTGTAATTCCTAATTCATCTAATAATTGATTTGGATTATATCTATCATAGAATTCTTTTTCTAATCCATAGTTTTTAACTTTCATATCAGAATCTCCATAGAAGCTTGCTATCGATTCTCCAAATCCTCCGCATAATATACCATCTTCTAATGTTATAACTAACTCGTGGTTTTGTTTTAAATCTTCAAGTAATTCTTTGTCTACTCCTGAAGCAAACCTTGGATTTATTAATGTCGGTTTGAAACCTAGTTTGTCTTCAACTATTTTTGATGCTTCTTCACCTATTTGATAGAAATCACCTAATCCTAATATTGCTACTTTAGAACCTTCTTCTTCAACTTTAAATTTATTTATGATGTTAGAATAATCTTTTTCTGCTTCTCTTCCATCATTTATAACTCCATTACCTGGCATTAAAATCATTACTGGATGTTCTTGTTGTTCAATAGACCAATCTAGCATTGCAAAATATTCAACTTTATTTGTTGGTGCTAATAAAACTAAATTTGGTATATTAGAAAATGCCGCAATAGTGAATATACCTAAATGTGTTACATCAGTTAATCCTGTTACTGATGTATAATTTAAAACTATTGTAGCTGGATTAGAATTTATACATAAATCTTGTGAAATTTGATCATAACTTCTTTGAATAAATGTTGCATTCGTTCCTAGAACTGGTTTTCCTCCATTTTTCGCAATTCCTGAAACTAGGGCAACAGCATGTTCTTCTGCTATACCTACATCTACAAATTGTTCTCCCGCTTCTTGTCTTCTTTCTATTCCAAAACCAATAGTCATTGGCATAGCTGGAGTTACTGCAACAACTGTATTATCCTTTTTCATTTTATCTAATAAGAATTTTGCTGTTAAGTCTGCATAACTCTCTGTGTTTCCAAAATTCACTGTTACTTTTCCTGTTTCTGAATCAAATGGTAATGTCCAGTGCCATGACTCTTTATTTTCTTCTGCAAGTTTATAACCTTTACCTTTTTTAGTATTTATATGAACTACTATAGGGTGATCTATATCTTTAATTTTTTGGAATAATTCTATCATTTTTTCAATATTATTTCCATCTGCTTCATAAATATAATCTAGTCCCATAGCTTTAAATAAATTATTTGAAGCTTGTCCGTTTGTATCTCTTAATTCATCTAAGTTTTTGTATAAACCACCGTGGTTTTCTGCTATAGATTGTTGATTATCGTTGACTATGATTATGAAATTAGAATTTAACTCAGAACCCGCGAAGTTTAAACCTTCTAATGCTTCTCCTCCACTTAATGAACCATCACCTATTACAGCAACTACATTATAGTATTCTTTCTTTAAATCTCTAGCTTTTGCTAATCCAGAAGCTAAACTGATTGATGTTGATGTATGCCCAACATTGAAGAAGTCATGTTCACTTTCCTCTGGATTTGTATATCCTGATACTGTTTTATAAGATTTTTCATCTATAAATCCTTCTTTTCTTCCAGTTAAAATCTTATGTGCGTAACTTTGATGCGAAACATCAAATACAAATTTATCTTTTGGTGATTCAAAAACATAATGCATGGCAATTATAGCTTCAACCATTCCGAAGTTTGGACCGAAATGTCCACCATTTTTACTTAATTTTTGTAATAAAACTTCTCTTATTTCTTCAGATAATTTTTCTAGATTATCAATTGATAAGTCGTTTAAATCTGATGGATGATTTATTTTATTTAATATGTCTAACATTTTTCCTCCTATATTGACCTTGTTATATTTTTTAATCAAAAAATATATAAGTATGCCTATAATATTTATTTTTAGCATTTTAGACTTAAATTTTTCATAATAATTCATAATATTTATGTTAATATTATGAATTAAATTAAATTTATATTTGTAATATATTTTTAATTTTATTATACAATATCACCTAGAGTTAACTCCAAGTCAATACATTTTTTATATAAATTTTAAATGAATATAATTTAATATCTAAATAAAAAAAAGCATCTGAAATTACATATTAAATGTATATTTCAAATGCTTTTTTTTATTTAGATATTATTTTCCACAACATTTTTTGTATTTTTTACCGCTTCCGCATGGACATGGATCATTTCTTCCAACTTTGTCTTCTTTAACTACAATTCTTGATCTGTTGAAATCTTTAGTTATAGCTTTTCTAGTTTCAGGAGATAATATTCCATCCCATCCTTGTAATTCATATAACCAGTGAGCTTCAGCACCTAACATATTGTAGTATAATTTTTCCCAGTCTATTTTTACAGAAACGTTAGTGTCAGCTTCTATAGCTTCTAACTCTAACTCTTCTTTAACACTTTCGCTTATTCCATCTAAGAATCCCATGAATAATTCATTAGATACGTTGTATTTAGCAGCTAATTCAGCAACTGTACCTTCAACAACATCAGTTTTGTTGTTTAATATTTCATTGTATATTCCTGCTTCTGATTTTAAGTAATTTTCCCAGAATTTTATTTCTTCATCATTGTTTGCGTGGTTATCACAAAGATTTCTCCACTCTGCATATAAACTCATTATAAGTTCCTCCTAATTAATATTTATTTTTGAAGTTTTTATTTTCTTATTATTAACAATTCTATATTATATCATAATTAAACAATTCTTTTAATACCTTTATGGCATACTCTTGGTCTATAAAGTATGGACTTGAAGCAATCGTAATCACTTTTGCACCCTTTATTAGTTCTTTTATTTTATTTAATCTAAAATCATATGGAATATAATCCATATCCTTAGAAAATATATCTAAATCTATATCTAAAACATATTCTCCCTCTGGTTTTAAATCAAATCCATAAGAACTATCTATTATATCTACATCACAGAATACACCTTTTTTAAGCGCCGGTTGTATAAAGTTCCCTACGTTTAAAACTTTATTAGTATATCTAAAAACATCATTTAAATTATCTAAGTCCACAGTATAATCGTCAGGCTTTCTCATATCTTTGTGTTGATCTACATGTATTAGTCTACAGCCTTTATTAAACAATCCTTCGTGTAAACTTTTCATCCAAAAATAAAAGGCATGATTATGGTTGTCAAATATATAAACGACTTTTCCATCTATTTTGTATTGAACTAAATTTTTAAGTCCTATTGCTTTTATCTCTGTATCTTCATCAATTTCATTAAATACTATGTTTTCGCCTAAAGATACATCATCTAAAGTTCCTTTTATTAATTTAGGTACAAATATTTTCTTATTCGTTCTTTCATCATAAGAAAATACGTTGTTTCCTACTGGCTCTTCAATATAAAAACCTACATATCTCTCCATTTTTTCTCCTTAAAAATACTAAAACATATTCCATGGATATTTATTTGGTGGATCGCAAACAAATTCCATTTTTTCTTTTTTAGTTGGATGTTCTATTTCTATTTTATAAGACCACAATGCGATTTGTTGCCCTTTTTTATTTACGTTTTTTCCGTACCTTTGATCACCATACAGTGGGTGATTTCTGCTTGAAAATTGAACTCTGATTTGGTGTGGCCTACCTGTTTGTAAATCTATTTCTACAAGGCTAAATCCGTTATTAGATGCTAAAGTCTTGTAACTTAACTTTGCATCCTTAGCGTCTTTGTGATTTTTATTTACCACACTTACCATATTTGTTTTTTTATCTTTATAAAGATAATCGCTTAAATTATCCTGTTTCTTTTTCATCTCACCATGAAGAACAGCTTTATAAGTCTTTTTAAATGTTTTATTTCTAACTTGTTCAGAAAGTCTAGACGCAGCTTTTGAAGTTTTGGCAAATACCATTATTCCTCCAACAGGTCTATCTAATCTGTGGACAAGGCCAACAAAAACATTCCCTGGCTTATTGTATTTTTCTTTTAGGTATTTTTTTAGTAAATTTACCATATCATCATCATTAGTATTATCACCCTGAGATAATATATTTACTGGCTTTTCAACTACTAATAAATGATTATCTTCGTATATTACATTAAGCATTATTTAGACTCCCATCTACCAAATATACCACATGGAAGGATTTTTCCGTCTCTTGAAGCAGGTATTCCTAATTCTCCTCCGTATATTTTTCCGCCTTTTACTTTCTTACCGATAGTAGTTTGAAGTACGTTTTCTAATACTATTGGAGAGAATCCAGTTGTATATGAGTTTATTAAGAAGAATAATGGCTTGTCTGATAATACTTTCATACATAAGTTAACAAAGTCGAAAAGTTTTTCTTCTATTTGCCATACTTCACCTTTTGGTCCTCTTCCGTAAGAAGGTGGGTCCATTATGATTGCATCATATTTGTTTCCTCTTCTGATTTCTCTTTCAACGAATTTTACAACGTCGTCTACGATAAATCTAACTTTTCTATCTTCAAGTCCTGATAATTTTATATTTTCTTTCGCTTGAGTAGTCATACCTTTAGATGCATCTACGTGACATACTTCAGCTGCACCAGCTGCCGCACAAGCAACAGTTGCTCCACCAGTATAAGCAAATAAATTTAATACTTTTATTGGTCTTTTAGCATTTCTTATTTTATCCATTGACCATTCCCAGTTTGCCGCTTGTTCTGGGAATAATCCAGTATGTTTAAATCCAGTTGGTTTTATGTGGAATTTTAAGTCTTTATAACTTATAGTCCATTGTTCTGGATATTTCTTTTTATGTTCCCATTGACCTCCACCTTTATTACTTCTGTGATAATGTCCATGAGGATTTTTCCATAAAGACCATTCAGCCTCCATTGGCCAAACTACTTGAGGGTCTGGTCTTCTAAGTACATAGTTTCCCCATCTCTCTAATTTTTCTCCATTTCCCATGTCTATAAGTTCATAATCTTTCCATTGATCCGCTAATAATAACACGTTATTACCTCCTATAATTCTTACTAATCTTATGTATTATATCATATTAACTAGCTTTATTTTAGGTATTTTCACCAGTTTATATGCTTTATTTAGTATTTTTTTGGCTTTTATGTAAATCTATAATACGTTTAAATCAAAAGTTCTTTTTTCCCAGAATAAATCATAAATATTAATAGTTTATATAATTAGGAGGTGAGTTGTTGCAATTAATCTAAAATAGATTTTTATGCAACGGATTACAATGAATCAAATAAATCCGAATTTCACAGGCTGTATTTATAACCTGCTATATATTCAATACAATGAAAACTTTGGAAGAGAAGAATTTTTCTATTATGATTTAGCTTATCCTGTTTTCTACAACGTAAAAAATAGTTATTTTAAAGTTGACCAAACAATATTGAAAAATTTAAATGAAACAATTTATTCTAATATAGAAACCTTTAGAAATGGTCTTTATGAAGAAATGGCACAATATAATAAAACTGCAGCTGAAAATGCTCTTCCTAAAAGAGTCTATCAAGTAAGTACTTCTTTTGATATTACTTTTAGCAAAAACCATATTCTAAGTTTTATAATAAATCTAGACTCTATTAGTGATAATTATGGCCCTTTATATGAAGACGTATACCATTTTAATATCGACTTATTGACTGGAAATACATTGACATTAAAAGATTTATTTAATGAAGGTGTAGATTACCTTCAATTGTTATCACAATTTGTAAATGATGAAATTGCTAAAACACCAAATCTTTTCTATGAAAATACTGTTGTAGATATACCAGACTCACAAGCATTCTACATAACAGATAAAGGCATTGTAATATTTTTTGAAATTGACGAAATTGCTAAACAATCTGCTGGAGTTCCGAAATTCTTAGTTTCATTTGAAGACTTTTCAGAATATATTAACCCTAGATTTTACTGCAATCCTCAAAATGTGCTTAGAAGAAAAAAAAGAAGATAGTTCACTATTTGAGAAACAAATTTATTTGTTTCTCTTTTTTTATTCGTTATTTTTTGTTAATTATTTGATTTTTAAACTATATTGATATTATCTTAATTAGAAATCGTTTTCTTAAAGTTATTTATTTAACTTTTGAAAACTATATTTTTTTAACTTATTTTATTTATTTTTGAGGTAAAAAGTATTAAAAACAAATATTTTTATTTTATTATATTAATTTTTTTATAATATTGTGCTATGTATACTTAATGTAGTATTATTATAACATAATCAAACAGTTAGATAGTTAATTAATTATTATACGAACTTTAATTTATAACTTAAATAGGAATTATACATTATTAATTTTCAGAATATTTTTATTTATTTTTAAAAGGAGTGGTTTTTATGTTGAATAATACTAAAAATTATAAAAATGAAAGTTGTATAGATTTTGAAGAAATAGATACTCTATTAAAAAAATATGTAAGAGTAAAAACTTATCTTAGTATGAAACCAATCTTTGGGGAAATACTAGAATATACAGAAAGTACAATAACTGTAGTCCCTGAGTATATAGAGTCTTTTGAAGATATAAATTACGATAAGTTAATAACTTATTTACTTCCAAAGAGTTCACTAATAGAAGTAAAAGAAATTTTATAATTTAGAAATCAAGACATTTAGTTTTAACTAAATATAATATAGAAACTAGAATATAACAATATATCCATAATAATTTCCTATAGAAGAGATCTCTATGTTTGCTTTCCTTTTGTATATTTTCTCTTCTATATTTTTTCGACTTTTTTAAAAAGCCACTTAGTACAAATAGTAAAAATAGCTATTGATGTAGTAATAATTTATCTCTCGATAGCTATTTTTACTATTTAAATTTTTTTCTAAAAATAAAAGAAGAATGCGCCGCCACATTCTTCTTTCAGGGAGTTATTACTAAAAAAAATCATCAAAAAAATTATTCTATTTCTAGTTATTTGGGTATTAATAAGTTTATTACTTATCTGTTAATAATATAATAACCAGAAAACCTTAAATTAACCTTAGTTATTTATATTTTTTCCTAAAAAAGCTACTATAACTAAATTTATACTCAGTTATAGTAGCTTCTATTATTAATCATATTAAATTACTCAGCTAAATTATATACTTTTAATTGGTCTTTATTAATATGTTTTTGATTTACTTTTACTAATGCTTTTAATGTATCTAGAGATGTCATAACATCTATTGAATATTCAGTTGCTAGTCTTCTTATTCTGAATCCGTCTCTAGTTGCATCATTACCTTTTGTTGGAGTGTTTATAACCATATCAACTTGGTTGTTAGTTATAACATCTAGTATGTTTGGTCTAACTTCTCCTATTTTATTAACTACTATAGAATCAATTCCATTAGATCTTAGAAGTGATGCTGTTCCTTCTGTTGCCATAAAAGTATATCCAACACGTTTCATATCTTTTGCTATTTCTAAGAATTCTTCTTTATCTTGGTCATTTACAGTTGCAAGAACTACTCCTCTGTCATTAGACATTTTCTTACCTGCTGCTGTAAATCCTTTATATAATGCTTCTTCTAATGTTTCACCAACACCTAAAACTTCACCAGTTGATTTCATTTCTGGTCCAAGACTTACGTCAACTCTAGCAAGTTTTGACATTGAGAATACTGGAACTTTTACAGCTATTAATTCTGGAGTTTTGTAGATTCCTGTTCCATATCCTAAATCTTTTAATTTTGCACCTAACATACATTTAGTAGCTAAATCTACTATTGGCACACCACTAACTTTACTTATATATGGTACTGTTCTACTTGCTCTTGGGTTAACTTCTATGATGTATAATTCACCTTTGAATTCGATGAATTGGATATTAACCATTCCTAAAACATTAAGTTCTAATGATATTCTCTTAGTATAATCTAATATTTTAGCTTTTATATCATCAGATATATTCTGACTTGGATACATTGTTATAGAGTCTCCAGAGTGAACCCCTGCTCTTTCTAAATGTTCCATTATACCTGGTATTAATATATCTTCTTTATCGCATATAGCGTCTACTTCTATTTCTCTACCAACTAGATATTTATCTATCAATACTGGATTTTTACTATCTCTTTCGAATGCACTATCAAGATACGCTTTTAATTTTGCTTCGTTATAAGTTATTTCCATCCCTTGACCACCAAGTACATAAGAAGGTCTAACTAAAACTGGGTATCCAATTTCGCTAGCATGTTTTACACCTTCTTCAGTAGACCATACAGCTATACCTTTTGGTCTGTTGATATTTAATTTTTCTAGTAATTCATCAAATTTTTCTCTATCTTCTGCTGCATCTATGTCTGCAAAGTCAGTTCCTAATATAGGTATATTCTTTTCATCTAGGAATTTAGCTAATTTTATAGCTGTTTGACCACCGAATTGTAAGATTACACCTTCTGGTTTTTCTTTTTCTATTATATTTAGAACTTCTTCTTCTGTTAATGGCTCAAAATATAATTTATCAGAAGTATCGAAGTCAGTACTTACTGTTTCTGGATTGTTATTTACTATTATAGTCTCTATATCTAATTTTCTTAATGCCTTTATACAGTGAACTGAACAATAGTCAAATTCTATACCTTGACCTATTCTTATTGGTCCAGAACCTAAAACAACTATTTTTCTCTTGTCACTCACTACAACTTCATCATATTCTTCATAAGTTGAGTAGTAGTATGGAGATAATGCATCAAATTCTCCACCACATGTATCAACCATTTTATAAGCTGCATGAATATTATATAAAGATCTTAATTCATAAACTTTTTCTGGACTTATTTTCATTAAATCGGCTATACCTTTATCTGAAAATCCTTTTTTCTTAAGAGTATTTAAGTAATCTTTACTTACATCTTCTATTTTCATAGTTTTTAATTTTTCTTCTTGTTTAACTATCCAATCTATTCTGTATAAGAACCATTTGTCTACACCAGTGATTTTTTCTATCATATCGATGCTGTAGCCTCTTCTTATCATCTCAGCTAAGTCGAATAATCTTTCGTCATCCGGCATAACTACTCTTTCTTTTAATTCTTCTATCGTTCTTTGTTCAGATGGTTTATGTATTAAAGAGTATTTTCCGATTTCTAGAGATCTTATACCTTTTAATAATGCAGCTTCGAAGTTACTTCCGATACTCATTATCTCCCCTGTTGCCATCATTTTTGTTCCAAGTCTTCTATTTGCTTGTTTAAATTTATCAAATGGCCATTTTGGTATTTTAACAACAACATAATCAAGAGTTGGTTCGAAACAAGCTTTTGTTTTCTTAGTTACTGCATTTTCTATTTCATCTAATGTATAACCTAAAGCTATTTTAGCTGCAACTTTTGCTATTGGATAACCAGTTGCTTTTGACGCTAATGCTGATGATCTACTAACTCTTGGGTTGATTTCTATTATTGCATATTCTAATCTGTGAGGATGTAATGCGATTTGTACGTTACAACCACCTTTTACTTCGATTGCATTTATTATTTCAATTGAAGCTGTTCTTAGTAATTGGTATTCTTTATCGCTTAAAGTCTGAGATGGAGCTACAACTATACTGTCCCCAGTATGTACACCAACAGGGTCCACATTTTCCATATTACAAACAGTTATGCAATTTCCGTTTCCGTCTCTCATTACTTCATATTCGATTTCTTTCCAACCTTTTATACTTTTTTCTATAAGAACTTGAGTAACTGGACTAAGTTGTAAACCGTGAGTAAGGATTTCTATTAATTCCTCTTTGTTTTCAGCTATACCACCACCAGTTCCTCCTAGTGTATAAGCAGGTCTTATAATTACTGGATATCCTATTTTTTCAGCATATATTATACCATCTTCTAAATTTGTAACTATATCACTTTCTATTACTGGTTGGTTGATACTTCTCATCATTTCCCTGAATTCATCTCTGTCTTCACCTTTTTTGATTGATTCTATTGAAGTACCAATTACTTTTACTCCGTATTTATCTAATATACCAGCATCTGCTAATTCTACTGCTAAGTTAAGTGCTGTTTGACCACCCATACCTGCAAGTAAACTATCTGGTCTTTCTTTTTCTATTACTTTTTCTATTGCTTCTATTGTAAGAGGTTCTATGTAAATTTTATGAGCTACTTCTTTGTCAGTCATTATTGTTGCTGGGTTTGAGTTTATTAATACAACTTCTACACCTTCTTCTTTTAATGCTTCACAAGCTTGTGTTCCTGAGTAGTCAAATTCCGCTGCTTGGCCGATTATTATTGGTCCTGATCCTAACACTAATGTTTTCTTTATACTATCTATTTTAGGCATAATTTTTTCTCCTTCACAAAATATTTATAACGTTCTAATTATTTATTATTTAATACATCTAAGAATTTATCGAATATATATTGGCTGTCTTTTGGTCCTGGACAAGCTTCTGGGTGATATTGCACACTATATATTGGTAATTCTTTATGTCTCATTCCTTCAACTGTATTATCGTTTAAGTTGACTTGAGTTACATTCATGCATTCTGGCACATCAGTTACATAGTAACCGTGGTTTTGTGCAGTTATAAATACTTTATTTTCTTCGAAATCTTTTACAGGATGATTTCCACCTCTATGTCCGAATTTAAGTTTTCCTGTTTTTCCACCAAATACTCTAGCTAAGATTTGATGTCCTAAACATATTCCTACTATAGGTTTTTTACCTATCATTTTCTTAACATTTCCTACTATCTCATCTAGGTCATCTGGGTCCCCAGGTCCATTTGATAAGAATATTAAATCTGGATCATCATTTAATACTTCTTCTGCCGTTGTAGTTGCAGGATATACTGTTACGTCACATCCTCTGTTTATGAAGTTTTCTATTATATTTTGTTTTACTCCGTAGTCCATAACAGCAACTTTTGCTCCACTACCTTGGAAATATTCTTTTTCTTTTCTTGAAACATCATAAACTGCATATGTATTATCAAATTTGTCTATTTTAGGTTGAACACTTTCAAGTGTAGCATTATTATCTAATGTTATGATTCCTCTCATTGTTCCTTGATTTCTAAGGATTTTTGTTAACGCTCTTGTATCTATTCCTTCAAGCCCTATTATTTTATTTTGTTTTAAATAAACATCTAAGCTCATTTCATTTCTAAAGTTATTAGGTGTGTCACTTTTTTCTCTAACGATAAATCCTTTAACACATACATTTCTTGATTGTACATCTTCTAAATTGATTCCATAGTTTCCTATTAATGGGTAAGTCATAGTTACTATTTGTCCATAATAAGAAGGGTCTGTTAACACTTCCCCATAGCCAGTCATAGAAGTATTGAAAACTACTTCCCCAACAGATTCTTCTAAATAACCAAATGCTTTACCTTTAAAAACAGTACCGTCTTCTAATATTAATCTTGCTTTCATATAACTTCCCTCCTATGCGTTTTCAATCTCTTTAACTATATCTATAGCTGATTGTTTTGGATTTTCAGCTTGTGTTATTGGTCTTCCAACTACCATATAATGCGCTCCATTTTGGATTGCTTGCGCTGGAGTAACAACTCTTTTTTGATCTCCTACTGCTGCTGATTGAGGTCTTATTCCTGGGCACACAGTTACAAAATCTTTGCCACAAGCTTCAACTATTTTATCTACTTCTTTAGCTGAACATACAACTCCATCTATTCCTGATTTTTTAGCTAATTTTGCTCTTTTTATAGCTAATTCTTCAGTTGTCATATTGCAACCAATGTCTTGTAAATCTTCATTACTTAGCGAAGTTAAAACTGTAACTCCAACTATTATTGGTTTTTCAATATTTAATCTTTCTGCTTCTTGTTTTGCTATTTCAGCACATTGTCTCATTCCTTCAAAGTCTGAAACATGTATTGTCATCATCCAAACATTATCTTTTATTGCAGCTTTTACTGCACTCTTCATAGTGTTTGGTATGTCGTGGAATTTAAGGTCTAGGAATACTTTTTTTCCTTTTTCTCTTAGATACTCCACTGTTCTCCCCTTAGTAGCAACATATTGTTCTAGTCCTACTTTAAATATATCCACACTGTCTTCCAGTTGATCTATTAATTCTTTAGCTTTATCAAAGTCGTCTGTGTCAATAGCTACTATTAACTTTTCTTTCCCATTTATCATTTTATACTCTCCTTCTTAATAAAGCCTTACTTTAAAAAAAGCCCTTACACCATAGAGGTATAAGGACTTTGTATACATAAATAACTAACTGTTAACTATGAAGTATCTTTATCAGCCTCTCTGGACTATTTTAAAAGACTTTATTATGTTTTTATTTTATATATAAAAAAACCTCTAGTCATTAACCAGAGGTATAAATAATCTCAATAGATATGTTTAAAGATGCACTTAGCTCACTGTCTAAGTATGCTTCTAAATACAATATATTTATTATTAAATTACTTTATATTCTCTCTGGAATAATTTAAAGTTTTATTTAAATTTTGCATAGCTTATATAGATTATTGCACTTATTTATTAA
>OLHE01002008.1_pt1 | contig 12433 bp, 13 predicted proteins | sample 1605821 | NCBI WGS metagenome assembly OLHE01 (sample SAMN03283250) | human gut metagenome | biome: human-associated habitat; material: feces | host: Homo sapiens | place: USA | collected 2013
AATGGGGAGCGATGCTTTATGAAAGTAAACAATTTATGCAAGTGGCTCCTTGGATGATGTTTTTTCCAGGACTTGTTTTATTTATTTGTGTGCTTATTTTTAATTTATTATCAGAAGATATAAGGGATTATTTAGATCCTAAACATTATGAGGAGAAGTTATGAAGAAAATAAAATTATTACTTTGTTTATTTATGTTAACAACTTTATGTGGATGTTCTAATTCAAACAAAAATGAATCAAGTAAAACACTTAATGCTGCTATGTTTTGGATTTCAACATCTTTAGATCCTACAAATAATTATGATGGTTGGGTTTTAAGTCGTATTGGGGTAGGAGAAACATTGTTAAAACTTAATGAAAAATATGAAGTGGAACCATGTCTTGCAAAATCCTATGAACAAATTGATGATACAACTTGGAAACTGACTTTAAAAGATTCTATTACTTTTTCAAATGGTAAAAAAGTAACAGGAGAAAATGTCAAATCATGTTTAGAAAGAGCTTTTGAAAAAAATACAAGAGCGATTGATTATTTTGATTTAAATCATGTTGAAGCAAAGGGGCAAGATATTTATCTTTATTTAAATAAATCAAGTGGGGCAATCTTAAATAATCTTTGTGAACCACTCTTTACTATTTATGATGCAAGTCAAAGTGAAGAAGATATTGCCAATCATCCTCTTTGTACCGGCCCTTTTGTGGTGGATGATTTTGTTTCAGAAAAAACAATCGATACAAGCAAAAATAAAAAGTATTACGATGGTAAAGCAAAACTTGACCATGTTCATTTTAGTCAAGTGGCAGATTCTGATGCACGTGTTTTAGCGTTACAATCGGGTGAAGTTGATCTTGCAAATACGATTGATTATTCAAGTTTAAAATTATTTAGAAATAATAAAGATTATCAGGTTTTAGAAGTTTTAGGGCCACGTACAAATGTTATTTATATGAATAATGAAACAACATTTTTAAGTGATTTAACGATTAGAAAAGCTTTATCTTATAGTGTAGATCGTAAAAGTATTGTTAAATTGATTGGAGGAAAAGAAGCAACTGGGCTTTATTCAAGTGCTTTACCTTATGGAAATGTTTCTAATGGCTATAGTCTTAATTTAAAAGAAGCCAATCGTCTTTTAGATGAAGCGGGCTATGTTGATACGAATAATGATGGTATCAGAGAAAAAGATGGACAAGAAATCATTTTAAATTATTATGAAAGCGCGGATCATGGTTCAGCAGATGCAAATATTATTGCGCAATCTATGCAAAGTGAAGCAAAAAAGATTGGTATTAAAATTAAACTTAATCAAGTTGAAAATGTGAATGATATTAAAGCAGCAGGAACTTTTGATTTATGTTCGGCTAATGATTCAAGTGCACCTACAGGTGATCCAGAAATCTTTATTCAACAACGTTATTTATCAACGGGTTCAAGTAATACAGGACGTTATAAAAACTCAAATCTTGATAATTTGATTCAACAATTTTCCACAACTTATGATTTAAAACAAAGACAACAACTTGCTATTCAAGCAAGTGAAATGATTTTAGATGATGCTGCCAATATTTATGTTTCTTATGTTCCTTTAAATACGGTAACTTCTTCTAAGGTCAAAGGAACTATTTGCCATCCGGTTGATTATTATATGATTACAAAGGATATTGATCTTAAATGAGTATATTAAATTATCAAAATTTAACATTGACTTACAATGAACAAGAGATTTTACATCATATAGATTTAATAATTCCTAAAAATCAAATTACAGTTATTGTCGGTCAAAGTGGTAGTGGGAAATCAACATTACTTAAAGCAACAATGGGATTGTTAAGTGATGATGCAAAAATTATAAAGGGTAAAATTTTATTTGAAGAAGATAATTTATTAGAAAAGGATTTAGATTGTTATAGAGGGAAAAAAATAGGCATGATTTTTCAAAATCCTTTAACTTATTTTGATGATTATCAAAATATTGAAGAACATTTCTATGAAAGTTTACATACTCATTTTAAATATTCTAAAAAACAGTCAAGAGAAATAGCTATTCATTATTTAAAACAAATGGGGCTAGAAGAAACTATTTTAAACAAGTATCCTTTTGAATTATCAGGAGGAATGGCTCAAAGAGTGATGATTGCTTTAGTATTATGTTTACAACCTTCACTTGTTTTGGCTGATGAACCGACAAGCAGTTTAGATGTCGTTATTCAAAAACAAATTTTAGATTATCTTTTAAATCTAAAAAAACAAACAACTTTTGTGTTTGTAACACATAATATTCAAGTAGCACGTTATATTGCAGATCAAATAGTTGTTATTAAAGATGGAATGATTGTAGAAAAAGGAAATGCAGAGACTCTTTTTAATACTCCTAAGCATCCCTATACAAAGTCACTATTATGAAAGGAAAAGAATAATGCGTTTATTTGAAGCTAAAGATCTTACAAAAAAATACGATAAGACTGTTTTAAATCATCTTGATTTTAGCATTGATGAAGGTGAAGTTGTTGGTATTATTGGTGTTAGTGGATGTGGAAAAAGTACCCTTGCAAGACTTGTTTCAGGTATTGAAAAACCCTCTTCAGGTTCTTTATTATATCAAGGAAAACCAGTTGATTTTAAAAAGGGACGTAAAGATATACAACTTATTCTTCAAAATTCAATTGAAAGTTTTTCACCAAGAATGAAAATCAAAGTTTTTTTATATGAACCGTATCATTACTTTTATCATCTTCATAAAAATGAAGCTTTAGATTGTATAAAAAAAATCTTAAAACAAGTAGGAATGGATGAAAGTTGTTTAGAAAAATATCCCCATGAACTAAGTGGGGGACAATTACAAAGAATAGCTATTGCGCGAGCTTTGATTATTCACCCACGATTACTTATTTGTGATGAAATTACCAGCAGTTTAGATCATGTTGTACAAAGAGAAATTATTGAACTCTTAAAAAAGTTTGTTGAAAAGAATCATATCTCTATTCTTTTCATTAGTCATGATCTCTCATTGGTTCATGAGTTTTGTCATCAGGTTCTTGTTTTAAATGATGGAAAAATCATAGAAAAAGGAACAATACAACAATTATATAAAAGTGAAAATGAAGTTGTACAAAACTTATTAAAAGCAGCTTACTTAAATAGTTAGGATATTTTGCAATATCCTTTTTCTTTACAATGATAAGAAGATATTGTTATAATTATAACAAGAGTTATATATAACATTAGTTATAGAAAGGAGGCTTTTATGCCAGCAAAAAGAAAAATACAAAAAGAAGACATTCTACAAGCAAGTATTTCGATTATTAGCCATGAAGGACTCAATGCTTTAAATGCCAGAAAGATTGCAAAGAAATTAGGCTGTTCAACACAACCACTTTTTTATATTTATGAGAATATGGATGTTTTAAAAAAAGATGTAATAGATGAAATTGTAAGGATTTTTGATCGAGAAGTTTTAAAAAGTGAAACAGGTCAATTAGAATACAAGGATATTGGAATCAATTATATTCGTTTTGCTAAGGAAGAGCATGAATTATTTAAAATTATGTTTAACCGAAAAATAAATGAAAGAGCATTTGATTTTATTGATTTAACAGGATCAGCAAAGACAATCCTTGAAACAATCTCTAAACAAACGGGTATGTCAAATGAAGATGCCAAACAATTCCATTTAAGAATGTGGTTATATGTCAATGGGATTGCTAGTTTAGCAGCCAATCAGACCGTTGAATTTAATGATGAAGAAATTGCAGAATTGTTAAAGGATCAATATGTTTCAATGCTTCTTTATGAAGTAAAAAAGGGAAATGTAAAAGAAGAAATTTTGGTACAACTTATTAAAAAGAATGGGGAAGGAAAAGAATGATGGAAAAAGTAATAGAGGTTTCACATCTTACAAAAGAGTATAAAAATTTAAAAGCAATTGATGATTTATCCTTTAATGTTTATCAAGGAGAAATTTTAGGATTATTAGGACCTAATGGTTGTGGAAAAAGTACAACTATTAACTCTATTTTATCATTACTTAAATATCAAGAAGGATTTATTAAGGTTTTTGGTAAAGAAATGAAACCTGATTCTTATGATTTAAAAGCAAAGATAGGAGTTATTTTTCAAGAAGTAGCTGTTTTTGATGAATTGAATGTTTATGATAATATCAATTATTTTTGTGGTTTATATATTCGAGATAAAAAACAAAGAAAACAATATGTTGATGATGCAATTAACTTAGTAGGATTAAATGATTTTAAAAAGTTTTTACCTAAACAACTTTCCGGGGGATTGCTACGTAGATTAAATATTGCCTGTGGGATTGCCCATAAGCCTAAACTGATCTTTTTAGATGAACCAACTGTTGCAGTTGATCCACAAAGTCGTAATCATATTTTAGATGGTATAAAAAAATTAAGAGATCAAGGGGCTACAATTGTTTATACAACACATTATATGGAAGAAGTAGAAATACTTTGTGATCGTATTATTATTTTAGATAAAGGAAAGATCATTGCTCAAGGAACAAGTGATGAATTAAAGAAAGAAGCGAATATTGAGGAAAAGATTGAACGTGTAGGTCCAACTCTTAATGACGTTTTCTTAAAATTAACAGGAAAGGAATTGAGGGATTGATGTTTATTCATAATCTAAAGTATACAGTTAAAATACTTTTTAAAAATAAAGTTCTTATTTTTTGGATGTTTGCTTTTCCTATTATTTTAGGTATTTTCTTCCACATGGCTTTTGAAAATATTGAAAAAGACGAAGCTTTACAAGTTTTTGATATTGCAGTTATTGACAATAAGGAATATCAAAACCAAACAATTTATCAAGAAACATTTAAAGAGCTTTCTGATAAAAAAAATAAGGATCAGTTATTTCATATTCATTATGTAAATAAAAAAGAAGCGAATAAGCTTTTAGAAGATAATGAAATAGAAGGATATGTTCTCTTTAATAAACAAGAACCACAAATTGTGATTAAAGAAAATGGTATGGAACAAACAATATTGCAATTTGTTATGGATGAAATTAAACAAAATAAGAGGATGATAGAAGATTTAACAAAGAAACAAATTGAAGATGAAATACAACAAGGAAATTATAATTTTAATGTTCAACAAATTGTACATGATATTCTTCAAAAGCTCAATAACCAAGAAGTATCTTTAAAAGACACATCAAGTAGTCATTTAAGTTATATGCAAATTGAATATTATACCTTAATTGCCATGGCTTGTATGTATGGTGGGATGTTGGGCTTAACAGCTATTAATAATCAATTGGCGAATATGTCCGCTAAAGGGAAAAGAGTTTCTGTTTCACCAAATAAAAAAGGAATACTTGTCTTATCTTCAGCACTAGGTTCTTATTTAGTAAGCCTTGTTGGTTTAGCAATTCTTTTAATCTTTTTAAAATTTGGTTTAAATGTTGAATTTGGTAGTCAATGGCTTTATATAATCATTCTTTCTTTAGCTGGTGATTTAGCAGGTATTTCGATGGGAATATTTATTGCTTCTGTTTTTAGAGTTTCTGAACAAGCAAAAACAGGAATTAATATTGCGATTTCTATGTTTTTCTCGGTTCTATCTGGGATGATGGGTGTTACTTTAAAATATGTTATTGATAAAAATATACCTATTATTAATCTTATCAATCCTAATAATTTGATTACCGATGGTTTTTATGCTTTATATTATTACAATACATTTAATCGATATATCAGAGATATTTGTTGTTTAGGAGTATTTATTATTGTATGTTTATTTATTTCTTTTATGGCTTTAAGGAGGGAACAATATGATTATATTTAGTACCGTTTTTAAAATCTTAAATAAATTAAAAGGAAACTTAATTCTTTATACAGTGATCTTACTTGCAATTACATTATTTAATACAACTTCTGGTAATATGAATCATTATGAGGCAACAAAACCAGATATTTTGATTGTAAATAAGGATCAAAACAATGAAATAACCAAAGGATTTGTTTCGTATTTAAAAGAACAAGCGACATTAAAAGATATCGACATCAATGATCAAGAAAAAGTAGACGATGCCTTATTTTATCGTGATATAAGTTATGTTGTGTATATTCCTGAAAACTTTGGTGATGATCTTGTAAATGATAAAAATCCAACGATTGAATATAAATCAAATGGTAATGAAAATGCATCTTTTACCCAAATGTTAATTGAAAAATATATAAAGACAGTAAATCTTTATAAAGAACATTATCAAGGTAAAGCTTTAAATCAAAAAGTCAAACAAGTGATTAACCAAAAAACAAAAGTAAACCTCCACACATCTTTAGATAGTTCTAAATTGAATCAAGTGAATGTTTATTTTAATTTCTTAAACTATGCCTTACTTGCTGGGGGAGTTTATTGTATGACAATGATTCTTGCAAGTTTAAATCAAGAGGGTGTACGTAAAAGAACAATTATGAGCAGTTTTTCATATCGTAAATATAATTGGACTGTTTTTGCTTCTTTAGGTCTTGCTTCTTTTATTGTATGGTTAGCCTATATGATTATTAGTTTTATCTTATTTAAAGAAATTATGTTAAGTGGGAATGGGATTGCTTATATTTTAAATTCATTTGTTTTTTCAATATGTAGTTTGGCCGTAGGATTCTTAATTGGAACTATTACCCATAATAAGCAAGCTATTGGAGGTATTGTCAATGTTGTTGCTTTAGGAACATCGTTTCTTTGTGGATGCTTTGTGCCAATGTCATTTATGCCAAGTTATGTTTTAAAGATTGCTCATATTTTACCAACGTATTATTTTGTACAAAACAATGAACTTATTAAAACATTAGAATATTTTAAATTAAAAACATTACAACCAATAATTATTAATGGCATTATTGTTTTAGGATTTACCTTAAGCTTTGTTTTGATTACCTTAATGATTAGTAAAAGAAAACAAAAGATTGGGTGAGTGTATGAAAGAATTTCTATTCATTGTTGTCATTGTTATTTTAATGAATACAAAGAAACAAATATCAAAAGATCGTTATTTAAGTTTAGGAATGTTAATGGCCTATTTTAAAAAGGACAAGTCATCAAGATGGATAAGAATGAATTATTAATGAATATTTATAAAATTCATACAACACATTTAGGTATATCAAGAATTAAAAGAAATTTAGGAATTGAAGAAGATGTTGTAGAATTTTGTAAGAATAAAGTTTTAGATAAAAAGAGTTTGATATATCGTAAAGGGAAAAACTGGTATATTGAAAATGGTGCTATAAAAATAACAATTAATGCAACAAGCTATACCATTATTACGGCACATACAATAAAATAGATTTTCACAAGTTGTGCACATTTTATTCACATTGAAATTAAAATATAAAGTTAGGTTATCATCATTTTGATATAGGACAATCATATGGTAATGAAAAAGGTATAGGCAAAGATATCCGTAAACATGTCAAGTAACCAAAGAAAGTATTGTCCAAACCATTGAAACAACGGGACTAGGTTATTTAGATAGGATGATTATTCATAGAGCTTAACCTTAGGAAAAAGTCAATCAAAGTGATGATCGTTATCTAGAAGGAAATAAAATTGCTTGTAAAGCTTTAGAAGATGTTTATAAGGAAGAAAAGTTAAAAGTAATTTGTGAAATTTTATATGAAGAATTTCGTGCAGAACACATGGATTTTATTGATGGTCCGGCTACTAATACTTCTATTTTAGATGAAGATTAAAAAGTGATGTTATTTGGGTTTGCTATAAAGCATAACGATTAAAAGATATTGACAATTTGTTAGTATCTTTTTTCTTGACAATCTTTTTTATAATTATATAATTACCAATGATAATTACCATTGGTAATTAATAGGAGAAATTAATGAAAAGCGAAAAAGTAAAAGAAATGTTAGATAGCTGTTACATGGCTAAAAGGATTTTAGATATGTTGCCTAAACTTCCTGAAGGAGTTTTACCATCCTATGTACGTTATTTAGAAACGATTATTGAACTTGAAGAAAAAAATCAAAAAGTGAAGGTTTCAGATGTGAGTGAAGTTTTAAATCTTCCTCGTCCGGGAGTTACACGTACAATTCATGCAATGGAAGAAAAAGGATATTTAAAAAAAGAAACAGCTAAACATGATGGACGTGTCACTTATGTGACCGTTACAAAAGAAGGAAAAATGATTTTTGAAAAATACAATAAAGATTATTTTCAAAAATTAGCCTTGTGTTTGAATCATGTTTCTAATGATGAAGCAGATTGTATGATTCAAACTATTGAAAAGTTTTATGAAGTTATGTGTGAAGGGAGAGAAAAATAATGGATCACTCTAAATCAGATTTTACGCAGGGAAGTATTTTAAAGAAATTAACGTTGTTTATGATTCCCGTTTTAGGTGCGCTTATTTTACAAGCGGCCTATGGAGCGGTTGATTTACTTGTTGTTGGAAGATTTGGAACAACAGCAGGACTTTCAGCAGTTTCTACAGGAAGTCAAGTTTTAAACTTGATAACATTTGTGGTAACACAATTTGCGATGGGAATTACTGTTTTAATTGCAAGATATATTGGTGAAAAGAAAATGAATTCGATTGGTGCTTTAATAGGAGGAGCAACGGTAGTTTTTGCAATTATTTCTGCAATTATATTTGTAATTATGATTACGTTAGCATCACCAATTTCAACTTTGATGCAAGCACCTAAAGAAGCACTTGGTTTAACTGCTACTTATGTAAGAATTTGTGGGGCAGGTATTTTCTTTATTGTTGCTTATAATCTATTATCAGCGATCTTTAGAGGTTTAGGAGATAGTAAATCACCTCTTTTATTTGTGGCAGTTGCCTGTGTTATTAATATTATTGGTGATTTAGTTCTTGTTGCAGGATTACACTTAGATGCAGCAGGAGCCGCAATGGCAACTGTTTTTGCACAAGCAATCAGTGTTGTTTTTGCTTTAATGTTATTATTTAAAAGAAAATTACCATTTGAAATTACAAAGCGTGATTTTAAAATCAATCCACATTGTGTTCGAGCTTTAAAAATTGGGTTACCGTTAGCGCTTCAAGAATGTTTAACACAAATTTCATTTTTAGCTTTATGTGCTTTTATTAACCGTTTAGGATTAGAAGCATCATCCGGTTATGGTGTTGCTTGTAAAATCGTTAACTTTGCCATGTTAGTACCAAGCTCATTAATGCAATCAATGGCTTCTTTTGTTGCCCAAAATGTGGGGGCTGGTGATGAAAAAAGAGCAAAACATGCAATGTTTACAGGAATGGGTATTGGCTTAATAATTGGTGTTGTTGTCTTTATCTTAGTTTTATTTAAAGGAGATTTACTTACAAGTATTTTTACAACAGAAAAAGCTGTTATTTTACAAGGTTATGCTTATTTAAAAGGATTTGCTTTAGAAACAATTGTAACAGCAATATTATTTAGTATGGTTGGTTATTTTAATGGTCATTATCAAACGGTATGGGTCATGGTACAAGGACTTATTCAAACACTTCTTGTACGTTTACCACTTTCTTACTATATGTCAATTCAACCTCATGCAAATTTAACAAATATTGGTTTAGCTGCACCAATTGCGACAATTGTTGGTATTATACTAAATGTATGTTTCTATATTTATTTAAGTAAAAAACCGAAAAAAGAAAATGCTTAGGAAGTGTGAAAAACACTTCTTTTTTAATAAGAAGAATTTTTTGTGTTGGAGCTACTGTTGCCATTGCTGTTGCAATTGAAGAAGCTGTAAATATTGATGAATATTTTATTGCTCTATCTTTACAATTACACTGAAAATTAATGGATTTTCAGTGTAATTGTAAAACACCTTTTATAAGTATATTAGATGAAAAAATGCTGAATACGTTTTAATCAGTATTATTTTTATTTATAAAATTTTCCATTAAAAAATCTTTAAATTGTTTTTTATGTACATCATTATCTGCAATTTGAATACGTCCACCAAAACCGATGATCCATGAATAAAATGTACTATTTATAATGTGTCTTACTTGGACACAATAAAGATTTTCATTTATTTTTTTTGGATGAATATCTTTACCAAATTTATCAATCATATTGGAATAGACATTTGGTGTAAATTCAAGTTCAATAACTTCGATTTTTCCTTCACCATACATGTACGTCATATTATTGAGCTTCTTTTCAAATGAGTTTAATTGATAATCATCAAACTTTACATCACTATCTTTAACGATCTCAACATTTTTTACATAATCTAAACGATATTGAATGCATGTATTTGGATCTTTTGCACCTTGGCATAAAAGATAATATTCATTGTTAGAAAAGACAGTATCGATAGGAGCTAATTCGGTTAATTTATGTTTTTCATTAAATGTTAAAGAAGGTTTTTGATATTCAAAGCGAATTTTTTTCTTTTTTTTGATAGCTTTGGTAATGACTTCTAATTCTTGGTAGAAAACTTGTTCATTTTCATTTTTAACAACATGCAGATTTAGTCTTTTTTGAAAATAAGCTTGGTTATGAATACTAAATAGATCTTGCATTCTTTTTTTATAGTTTTCTTTTGTTTTTAAAGTAAAGAAATGAGAACTATAAACAAGATCAATAATCGCTTTGGCTTCCATTAAGTCTAGATTTGGATTTTCATAATAAAAGTAATTATTTCTTCCTTCTTTATAAGTTTTAATGATTGTATCTTCATAATAATTATTATAGTTTTCTACAAATTTTTTAACGATTCTAAAGTCTATTTTAAAATCATAACCTTTATCATAAATCAAATCTTGAATTTGATTAATCGTGATTGGATTTTTTTCATCACTATTTTTAATAATTAAATCAATCACAGATATATATTTAATATATGAATCATGATCTTTATTTCTATTCATTTAAATCACCTCGTATCAATATCATAAACGAAAACATTCGCTAATACCTGCTTATATAAGACGGTATTAGCCTTTTTATCATTATATAATAGATTCAAAGAAAAGGGGGATTTGCATGTTAAAAAGAATCATAAATAAAATTAAATATCATTTGATTAAAGAAATTGTTTTAGTAGATAGTGAAAATATTGGTTATCAAATACCAGAAGAAATACCAAAGCATACATTAGTTTATCTTTTTATCAGTGATCCATTTATTGATGAGAAGATAAAGGACTATAAAAATAATAAACATATAAAACTTATCAATATTTCAAATATTAGAAAAGAATGTGTAACAAAAAATATTATGGATTTTTGTATTGTTGCAGAGCTTACAAATTTACTTTCTTATGTTTCAAAGAAAACAAAAATTGTCATTTGTTCAAAAGATAGAGGTTATGATGCAAGTATCATATATTTAAAAGAAAAATATCCAAAACATTCAGTTTCAAGACATCCTGGATCCTTTTGTTATTATTATAATGAAGGAAATGAGGATTACCTTTCTATTATGTCAAAGATAAATGATTCTTTAAGAAAGAAAATATTAAGTTATACATGTATGGATTCTTTGAAAAATGCTTTAAGTAAAAATGAAAAGAAATTATTTGTTGTAGAAGAATATATTAATACAATTGGTATGGTTAAAACATTTATTGAATTTGATATTTATCAAATGAGTTATGAACTTTATTATTCTGGAACACATGTTGGATCTTTTGAAAATAAAGAGGATGTTTTCTATGAATATCACCAATGTATTGCAAAAATTCATCATATTTATGATAAATATGAATCTCATGAAAGATTTCTAAAATCAAGACATCTTCATATTAGACATTATATTGAAGAAGCATCAATGCAAAATCTACCATTAGAAGAATGTTTAATTAATCATTTAGGAAAGGAACAAGGACATTCTGTTTATAAAGAATATGTTAGTTAGGAAAAAAATATTATGGAAAGAACAATAAGAGTAACAGGTAAAGGGAAACTTGCAGTCAAACCAGATTTAATAGAGTTAACTTTATCAATAAAAGATATAAAAAAAGAATACGATGAGCTACTAAAAAGATCGTCAAGTGCGACAAATGAAGTAAAAGAATTACTTGAAAAAATTGGCTTTGAACGAAAAAATATCAAAACAAAAAGTTTTGATATCAATATAGAATATGATAGTTATAGAGATAAAAATGATAAATGGGTTGAAGAATTTAAAGGGTATAGTTTTATTCATAAGATGAAGATAGAATTTGAAGCAAATAATAAAATGCTAGGCCGTGTTTTATATACATTATCTAAAAGTACGTCTTATCCATCATTTTCTATATCATATACAGTATCAAATCCAGAAAAATATAAAAATAAATTATTAGAAAACGCCATTAATAATTCTAAGGAAAAAGCAATTGTTCTAGCAAATGCTTCAGGCGTTAAATTAGGAAATATTCTTTCTATTGATTATTCATGGAGCGAACTTAGAATATCGTCATCACCATTTGAAAAGAAAAAATGGTTC
>OLHE01002014.1_pt1 | contig 12400 bp, 6 predicted proteins | sample 1605821 | NCBI WGS metagenome assembly OLHE01 (sample SAMN03283250) | human gut metagenome | biome: human-associated habitat; material: feces | host: Homo sapiens | place: USA | collected 2013
CGGAAGGGGGAGCAGCTGACGTAGTTCATGCCGAGTTTGGCGCAGAAGATTACGGAACTGGGTTCGCCGCCGTGTTCGCCGCAGATGCCGACTTTGAGTTCGGGCTTGACGCTGCGGCCTTTTTCTACGCCCATCTTGACGAGCTGGCCTACGCCGACCTGGTCGAGCACTTCGAAGGGGTCGGTCTTGATTACGCCGTGTTCCTTATAGAATTTGAGGAACTTGGGAGCGTCGTCGCGAGAGAAGCCGAAGGTCATCTGGGTGAGGTCGTTGGTGCCGAAGCTGAAGAAGTCGGCCTCGGTGGCGATTTCGTTGGCTGTCAGGGCGGCGCGGGGTACTTCGATCATCGTGCCTACGAGGTAGGGTACGGAGTCGCCCTTTTCCTCGAATACCTTTACGGCGGTCTCGTTGATCACGTTGGCCTGGTTCTGGAGTTCCTTGAGGGAGCCTACCAGGGGCACCATGATTTCGGGGTGAACGTCGATGCCGCGAGCCTTGACTGCGAGGGCAGCCTCGATGATGGCGCGGGTCTGCATTTCGGTGATTTCGGGGTAGGTGATGCCGAGGCGGCAGCCGCGGTGGCCGAGCATGGGGTTGAATTCCTCGAGGCTGTCGACCTTGGCCTTTACTTCGGCGAGGGTGATGCCCATTTCGTCGGCCAGTTCTTTCTGAGTGGCGGTCTGGTGAGGTACGAACTCGTGCAGCGGGGGATCGAGCAGGCGGATAGTCACGCCGAAGCCGTCCATGGCCTCGAAGATGCCTTCGAAGTCGCCGCGCTGCATCGGGAGCAGTTTGGCCAGGGCTGCGCGGCGGCCTTCGAGGTCGCTGGCAAGAATCATTTCGCGCACGGCCTTGATGCGGTCGCCTTCGAAGAACATATGTTCGGTACGGCAGAGGCCGATGCCCTGAGCACCGAACTTACGGGCCTGAGCGGCGTCGCGCGGGGTGTCGGCGTTGGTGCGTACGAGGGTGTGGGTGTACTTGGAGGCGAGGTTCATGATGGAGCCGAAGTCGCCGTCGAGTGCGGGTTCGGTGGTGGGTACCTGTCCGTCGTAAACTTCACCGGTAGAGCCGTTGAGGGAGATCCAGTCGCCTTCGTGGAGGAGCTTGCCGCCCATTTCGACGGTCTTGGCCACGTAGTCGACCTTGATTTCGCCTGCGCCGGATACGCAGCACTTGCCCATGCCGCGGGCAACTACGGCAGCGTGGCTGGTCATGCCGCCGCGCATGGTGAGGATGCCCTGAGCCACGGCCATGCCGCGGAGGTCTTCGGGCGAGGTCTCGATGCGGACGAGGACGACTTTACGCTTCTTCTCGGCCCATGCCTCGGCATCGTCGGCGGAGAATACGATCTGGCCGGATGCAGCGCCGGGCGATGCGGGAAGACCCTTTGCGAGGACAACGGCGCGCTTGAGGGCGGCTTTGTCGAATACGGGGTGGAGGAGTTCGTCGAGTTTCTGGGGTTCCATGCGCTTGAGGACGGTCTTCTCGTCGATTACGCCTGCGCGGAGCAGGTCCATGGCGATTTTGACCATGGCTGCGCCGGTGCGCTTGCCGTTACGGGTCTGGAGCATCCAGAGTTTGCCGTCCTGGATTGTGAACTCCATGTCCTGCATGTCCTTGTAGTATGCCTCGAGGTTGTCGGCAATCTTGAAGAGTTCGTTTGCGCACAAGGGCATGGATTCCTCGAGCGAGGGATACTTGCTTGCGCGTTCTTCTTCGGAGATACCCTGGAGGGCTGCCCAGCGGCGGGAGCCTTCGATGGTAATCTGCTGCGGGGTGCGGATGCCGGCTACGACGTCCTCGCCCTGGGCGTTGATGAGGTATTCACCGTTGAAGATGTTCTCGCCGGTTGCGGCGTCGCGGCTGAAGGCCACGCCGGTGGCGGAGTTGTTGCCCATATTGCCGTAGACCATTGCCTGTACGTTGACGGCGGTTCCCCATTCTTCGGGAATCTGGTTCATGCGGCGGTAGATGATTGCGCGTTCGTTCATCCAGCTGTCGAAAACGGCGCAGATGCCGCCCCAGAGTTGTTCCCAGGCGTCGTCGGGGAAGTCCTTGCCGGTGTGTTCCTTGACGGCTGCCTTGAAGAGAACGACAAGCTTGCGGAGGTCGTCGACGTCCAGCTCGGTGTCGAACTTAACGCCTTTCTCTTCCTTTACTTTCTCGATGATTTCCTCGAAGGGGTCGATGTCGGTCTTGCTCTTGGGCTTCATGCCGAGGACGACGTCGCCGTACATCTGGACGAAGCGGCGGTAGCTGTCCCATGCGAAGCGGGGATTGCCGCTCTTTTCGGCCAGCGAGGCTACGGTGGCGTCGTTCATGCCGAGGTTGAGGACAGTGTCCATCATGCCGGGCATGGAAGCGCGTGCGCCGGAGCGTACGGAAACCAGCAGGGGGTTCGAGGCATCGTTGAATTTCTTGTTGGTGAGTTTTTCAACGTGGGCGATGGCTTTCTCGACATCTTTCCTGATGAGGCCTACGACGTGGTCGCGGCCGTACTGGGTGTATTCGTTGCAGACTTCGGTAGTGATGGTGAAGCCGGGAGGCACGGGCATGCCCAGGAGGTTCATTTCGGCAAGATTGGCGCCTTTGCCGCCAAGAAGGTTGCGCATCTCGGCGTTGCCTTCGGCTTTACCGTCGCCGAAGAGGTAGACTCTTTTTGTTTCGTTACTCATATATAAGAATATTATGTGTCTTATGACATAGAAAACGGGCCGCACGGCATAACAGGTCCTTATGCGTCCGGTAAGTGCGGGATGCAAATTTACGAACATTTCGGCGAATTTGGCAAATATGGAGGCAAAAAAAACTAATGCGGGTATTGGGGTAAACAAAATTTAACATTGCCCGATGTAAGTATTTCCGTATTTTTGCGTCATATTAAGTGAATTTTTTCAAACCATACAGCCAATCCACTACAAAAACCTCAGATATGAAAAAAAGCTTTTTATGTGTTCTCGCGGTTGCACTGGTCTCGCTGACCGGTGTGTTCTCCGCCAAGGCACAGGAACTTCCCCAGCTGCCTCAGGATCCGGCCCTGATTACTGGCAAGCTGGACAACGGCCTGACCTACTACATCCGTCACAACGAGACTCCCCGCGGCCAGGCTGACTTCTACATCGCCCAGAAGGTCGGCTCCATCCTCGAAGACGACAACCAGCGCGGTCTGGCCCACTTCCTGGAGCATATGTGCTTCAACGGCACCGAGAACTTCCCCGAGAAAGGTATCATCAACTACCTCGAAAGCGTAGGCGTTAAATTCGGCTATAACCTCAACGCCTACACCTCCATCGACGAGACCGTCTACAATATCTCCGCCGTCCCGACCGCCCGCCAGAGCGTGCAGGATTCCTGCCTTCTCATTCTCCACGACTGGAGCACGGCCCTGACCCTGGCTCCCGAGGAAATCGACGCCGAGCGCGGCGTGATTCACGAGGAGTGGCGCCAGAGCAACGTCGGCTCCATGCGTATCCTGGAGCGCCTCCTGCCCGTTGTCTATCCTGACAACAAGTACGGCGTGCGTCTGCCTATCGGCACCATGGAAGTGGTCGACAACTTCCCCTACCAGGCCCTGATCGACTACTACCACAAGTGGTACCGTCCGGACCAGCAGGCCATCATCGTCGTAGGCGACATCGACCCCGTCTACATCGAGAACAAGATCAAGGAAATCTTCTCGCCCATCGCCATGCCCGAGAATCCCGCCGAGCGCTACTACGTTCAGGTCGAGGACACTCCCGGCACCATCTACGCCATCGGCGCCGACCCGGAGATGAACGCTCCCGTGGTCATGATGATGTTCAAGAGCGACGACATCAAGGTGCCCGCCGAGGCGATGAACACGCAGATGTACTACATGATTACCTACATGCAGCGCATAATCAGCATGATGCTCAATACCCGCCTGGACGACTACTCCAAGAACCCCGACTGCCAGTACGCTTCCGCCGAGGTTTCCATCGGCGACTTCTTCCTGGCCAAGACCAAGGGCGCTCTGAACCTTGAGGTCGTAGCCAAGGGCGGCGACGTGGTTCCCGCATTCGGCGAGGCCTATACCGAGCTCATCCGCGCCGACCAGAGCGGCTTCACCGTCGGCGAATACGAACGTGCCCGCGCCGAATTCCTCTCGCAGATCGACAAGCAGTACAACGAGCGCAACCACCGCGAGACCGAATCCTACTCCCGCGAGTACGTACGCCTCTTCACCGAGGGCGACCCCGCTCCCGGCATCGAGACCGAGAAGCAGATTTTCGACATGCTCGGCCAGATGATCAATGTCGACATGATCAACAGCTACTTCAAGAACCTCGTCCAGGACGACAACCGCGTTCTCCTCGCCCTTCTGCCCGAGAAGGAAGGCTACAGCATCCCGACCGAGGACCAGCTCTCCGAACTCATCGAGGAAATCGACGAGAAGGACCTCGAGCCCTTCAAGGATGAAGTACGCGAAGACCCCCTGATTCCCAACCTTCCCGCCAAGGGCAGCGTCGTCTCGACCCGCCATCTCGAAGAATGGGACGCCACCGAATATACCCTGAGCAACGGCGTCAAGGTCGTTGTAAAGCCCACCGAGTTCAAGGCCAATGAAATCATCTTCACGGCCAACGCCCTCGGCAACGGCACCTCCACCCTCGACTCCACCATCGCCGCCAGCGTCAAGTCCGCCCCCATCGGCGCAAGCATCTACGGCCTCAACGACTACTCCAACTCCGACCTCCAGAAGTACCTGGCCGGCAAGCAGCTCTCCTGCGACTTCTCCATGGACACCTACACCCGCAGCCTCGAAGGCCAGACTACCGTCGCCGACCTGCCCACCTTCATGGAAATCCTCTACAGCATGTTCACCGGCTTCAACCTCAACGAGTCCGAGTTCGCCGCAACCCAGGCTTCCATCGCCGGCCTGCTGGCCAACCAGGAAGCCGACCCGCAGTTCGTGTTCCTCAAGCAGGTCAAGAACGTACTGTTCAACAACGCCTTCGACCAGAGCCTGACTTCCGACGACATTCGCAACGCCGACCGCCAGACCATCATCGACCTCTACCGCAACGCTCTTAAGAACGCCGCCGACTATACCTTCTACTTCGTCGGCGACATCGACACCGAGACCCTCGTGCCCCTGATGGAGCAGTACATCGCCACTCTCCCCGCCGACGCTGCCACCGCCACCACTTCCTTCGTCAACAACCCCGACTTCGAACTTACCAAGGGCAGCGGCCTGAGCGAAAGCAAGACCGCCATGCAGACCCCGCAGAGCTGGGTATTCATCGAATTCTCCGGCAGCATGCCTTACACCGCCAAGAACAAGGCACTGGCTACCGTCGCCGCCCAGATTCTCTCCAAGCGCCTCCTCAATAAGGTGCGCGAGGAAATGGGTGCAGTCTACTCCATCGGCGCTCAGGGCGGCATGAACCGCACCGACGAAATCAACACCATCTTCCAGATGGGCTTCCCGATGAAACCCGAGATGCGCAACGAAGTGCTGACCGTTATCAAGGGCATCGTCAACGCCTGCACCGAGGACGTCACCGCCGAAGAACTCCGTCCCGCAATCGAGTTCATGACCAAGGACGCTTCCGAGAGTCTCGAGAAGAACGAGGATTGGGCCGCAGCAATGAGCGCAGTGTCCATCAACGGCGTCCAGACCTTCACCAATGCCGCCGAAACCGTCGCCGGCATCACCGTCGAGGACGTTCAGAACTACCTCAAGGAGCTCCTCCAGCAGGGCAACTACCGCGAAATTGTCCTCGACCCTGAGGAAATTACCGAAGCAGTAGCCGAATAAGCATTTCCATAAATTGATTTACCAGTCCGGGCCGCCCCCCTCCGAGCGGTCCGGACTTTTTTAATGCATAATGTAGAATTCATAATTCATAATTCGCAATAGAACTCTCCCGTTCTCCTGTCAGTTATTTAGACAGGAGACCAGTAGAACAGGGGTCTTTATGTCTTTATGTCTCTTTTTCCTCTTTTGTCCTTCTGTCTTTTGTTCTTCTGTCTGTCTTTCTGTCAAAAAAATCAGGAAAATATTTGGTGGAACTAAATATTTAGTTTAACTTTGTCGCGAACTAATTATTTAGTTGAGATGAAAAAAGGAAGACCAAGACAGGAAATCACAGAGAAAGAGCTCGTTATCATGAAGATGCTTTGGGCTCACGGGCCGTTGTTCGTCCGCGAGATGGTAGCGCTCTACGACGAGCCGCGTCCGCATTTCAATACCGTATCGACGCTGGTGCGCATCCTCGAGCAGAAGGGCCACGTCGCCCACGAGGTCGTTGGTGGCAACCACCGCTTTTATGCCCTCACGCGCCAGGACGAAGTCTGCCGCCGCCGTTTCGGCGAGATGGTGAAGGATTATTTCTCGAACAGCTACAAGCAGATGGTTTCCGCTCTCGTAGCCGACGAGAAAATCTCCGCCGACGAGTTGCGCGAAATCCTCGAACTTATCGAAAAGAACACTGATTCAAAGCAATAGCCATGGGCGCGATATTCGTATTCGTACTTGTTTCGGCGGTGGTGCTCGCCTCGCTGTACCTGGTCTATAAATGGCTGCTTTCCCGAGAGAATCAGCAGACGGCGAACCGCGTGCTGCTCCTGTCGTTCTACCTGATAGCGCCTCTGGTGGCCTTGACGCTGATGCACGGCGGCGCCGGCGGCTCTCATCCGGAGATAGACTTCTTCGGCATGGAACTTGTCGGCCTGGAGGAGGCTGCGCCGGCTGCGGATGCTCCGGCAGTCCCCTGGGCCGGGATTGCGGTCGCTGTCTGGCTCGCCGGGGTGGCGCTATGCCTTCTGCGCCTGCTTGTCCAGCTTATTGCCATCCGACGTCTTGCCCGGGCTTGCGAGCCTTGCGAAATCGACGGCGTCAGAGTATTTGTCTGCGACCGCAAGCTGGCGCCTTTCAGCCTGGGGGAGAACATCTTTATTTCCCGGACCGATATGAATCAGGACTGCGCCATGATACTTTGCCACGAAAGGGCGCATATCGCCCGCCGGCATAGCGCGGATCTCATCGTCGCCGCGCTGGTAGCGGCAGTCGAGTGGTTCAACCCTGCGGCGTGGCTGATGATGGACGAGCTCAAGACCGTCCACGAATACGAAGCCGACCGCGCCGTGCTGCAAAGCGGCGCCGATGCCCGCGCGTATCAGATATTATTGACAAAAAAGGCTGTTGGCGGAAGTTTTCCGGCAATCGCCAACAGCCTCAATCACAGTAAACTTAAAAAACGTATCACTATGATGCAAAAAAGTCAACCAGGGCGGTGGCGCCTCGTGCGCGCCCTCGCATTGCTGCCAGCCGTAGCTGCGGCAGCCTTCGTAATCAACACTCCGGCAGTGGCTTCGACACTGGACGGAATATCGGCCTCGGCATTCGCCGCCGAGAAACCGGCCGACAAAGTTAACCAAAATTCCGCAATCGCCGCAATCGCGGCCGCGGAAAATCAGCCGGGCGCCGAAACCCAGGACGTGCCCGACCGCATCGCCAGCTTCCCAGGCGGCGAAGTGCGGATGATGCAGTTCCTGGTGGAGAACATCCACTTCCCCGAGAACGTGGACTTCGACGGGCGCAAGCGTTGCGTGGTGCGCTTCACTATCGGCGCCGACGGCAAGGTGAGCGACCCCCAAGTGATACTCTCGACCGAAATCGAGGCCCTCGACGCCGAAGCCCTGCGCGTAGTATCGACGATGCCCGACTTCGAGCCGGCAATCGAGAACGGCACCCCCATCGCCACCTCCTACACTCTTCCCGTAGTCTTCTCCTACACCCCCGACAAGGAAGATTAACCCGAACGAAACCCTCCTGTCCTCCCGTTCTCCTGTCAATTTTTGAGACAGGAGTACAGTAGAACAGGAGGTTTTCCTTTTCCTGTTTTTCCGTCTGTTTTTTAGCAGGAGATTTTTCGCTAACTTTGTCGGCGCTATGGAAACCAGTAATACCAATCGGCAGCTGGCGGCGGCCCAGCCGCGAGTTGTTTTTCTCGATTATCTGCGGGTTATAGCCTGCTTTATGGTCGTGCTCGTACATTCCTGCGAGTTCTATTATCTCGGCGACGGCGGCGTGCGCTTCGCCCTTCCCGGCGACCGCGCCATCGTGGCATGGATCGACGGCGCCCTGCGCGAGTCGGTGCCTCTGTTCGTGATGGCCTCGTCGTACCTTCTCGTTCCGATTTCAGGCTCGTCGCTGACCTTCTTCAAGCGGCGCATGTCGCGCGTGTTCGTGCCCTTCGCCGTGTGGTCGGTTCTGTACGCGGTTCTGCCCGTACTCCTTGGCCGCATCGACGGCGACATCATGCAGCGCCTGGCTCGCCTGAGCTATACGTTCAACGACGACAGCGGCCACCTCTGGTTCATCTATATGCTCATCGGCGTCTATCTGATTATGCCGATAATCTCGCCCTGGCTGCGTCAGGTGTCACGCCGCGGCGAGTTCGCATTCCTGGCCGTATGGGCGGTCAGCACGCTCTGGGGCTACCTCCAGCCGGCTCTCGGCGACATCTGGGGCAAGGCACTCTGGAACGATTTCCATATGCTCTATTACTTCTCCGGATTCATAGGCTACGTGGTGCTGGCGCACTACATCCGCACTTACGTCCGCTGGAGCGCGGCGCGCACCGTCGCCGTGGCCGTGCCGCTGATAGTGGTAGGCTACGTGATTACCGCAGGCCTCTTCTACGTCCATACCGGCGAATCGGCCGACTATGCCTACGCCGAGCAGTCGTGGAACTTCTGCACCGTCAACGTGGCCATGATGACTGCCGGCTGCTTCCTGCTGATGCGGCTGATAAAGTGCGAACGCCCGGCAGTCTACGAACCGGTCAAGGCCGTGTCGAAAGTGAGCTACGGCATCTACCTGATGCACATTCTGGTGCTGGGCTTCGTCTACGAGTGGCTGTCGCCGCTGATGGGCACCGCGGGCGCCATCTTCTCGATAGCGGCCGTAACCTTCGCCATCTGCGCGGCGGTATGCCTGCTCCTGGGCCGCGTGCGGGGCGCCCGCTGGATTATAGGGTAGGGCAGTTCCATTTTAGCCTTTTTGCGAAAAAAATCTTATATGACGGCATCAGGGCTTGCGGTTTTGCTGAAAAGTTGCTAACTTTACGGATTAAAACCCGTTTACCATGAAAAAAGCACTACTTGTAATCCTCGTAATTCTGCTCGGCGTCCCCGTCGCCTGGAAACTCACCGGTTGTTCTTCCCGTTCGGAAGCAGCGACCAAGGACCTCCCGTCCTGGATCGAGGCCGATTCCGCGGCGGCCATAAAGTCGCGCCTGCTCTATGATTTTCCCTGGACCGTCGATGAGGCCCGGGTAGTGTTCCACGACCGTTATCCTGATATCACCGACGCCCAGATCGACAGTTTCATAGACCTGCGCTACATCGAGACTCTGGAAATCGACGGCGTGCTGCGCGTCCACCGCAAGGCGCCGGGTAATCTGCGGCTTCTCAACCCCGAGATGAGCGGCGAGACCGGCCGCGGCGACTTCGCGCGCCCCGAACGCATAGCCTATGTCGATTCCATCCTTGCCTGGCATCGCGGCCTCAATCCCACCGGGGGCGCCCACCGCGTGACCTTCCGCTTCAGCGTCGACGTGCCCTTCGACTCGGCACTGGTTGGCGACACCCTGCGCGTCTGGCTGCCCCTGCCGCTCGACAGCGCCCAGGTCGACTATCAGAGTGGCGTCGAGATACTCAGCGCCAGCCAGCCCGACTACGCCACTTCCGCGAGCCTCGCCGGCGGTGCGGAGGTTATCCACAACGCCGTCTATATGAGCGCGCCCGCTCCCGCCCAGCCCGGCGACACCGCCCACTTCGACTACACCGGGCGCTACGTGGCCAAGGGCAAGTTCGTAAGCCCCGACGATATCGCCGCCCGCCTGCAGCCCTACGACACCGAGTCCGAACTCTATAAGAAATACACCGCCTTCGACGGCCCGCACTACGTCCGCATGGACTCTCTTGCCCATGCTATCGTAGGCGACGAGACCAACCCGCTTCGCCAGAGCGAGCTCGTGTTCGACTATATCCAGGACAACTTCCCCTGGGCCGGCGCTCGCGAGTACAGCACCATCGAGTGCATCCCCGCCTACGTCGTCGAGCAGGGTCACGGCGACTGCGGCCAGGTAACGCTGCTGTACATCTCGCTGATGCGCTCTCTCGGCGTTCCGGCACGCTGGATCAGCGGCTGGATGCTCCATCCCGGCGAGGTCAACTACCACGACTGGGGCGCAACATACTTCGAGGGTATCGGCTGGGTGCCCGTCGACGCCTCCTTCGGCCGCTACCTTAACGCCCGCGACATCGATGCGCGACGCTTCTACAACACCGGCATCGACAGCTACCGCATGTGCATCAACGCCGGTGTCGGCGGTCCGATGATTCCTGCCAAGAAGTTCGTCCGCAGCGAGACGGTCGACTTCCAGGCCGGCGAAGTCGAGTGCTCCCTCGGCAATCTCTTCTACCCCGGCTGGGACAGCCACCTCGAAATCATATCAGTAGAACCCTTAGCGATACCCGCAAAATGAATATATCTGTAAAACAACTGTTTATCGGCGCGCTTCTGCTATGCGGAAGTCTCGGCGCCGCAGCCCAGTCGTCGGCCAACGCGCAGGCCCGCGCGCAGGAAATCCTCGGGCAGATCAAATCCGAAATGGCTCCGGACGGACGCCAGATTGTCGACGGCCTCGACGCGGCCATCAATCCCGACGGCGTGCTCGTCCTGGTAGGCAAGACTTCCGAAACCGCCGTCCATGAAGCCGCCGTCGCCGCGCTCACCGCCGCCGGCATCGAGTTCGCGGACAGCTCCGTGGTGTTTCCCTCCGACAATTGGGCCCAGGTGCGCATCACCGCCGCCAGCCTCCGTACCCGCGGCGCCCATGCCGCCGAGATGGCAACCCAGGCGCTGATGGGCACTCCCGTGCGCGTCCTCGAAAAGGAACCCGAGTGGTGTCATGTGCAGACTCCGGACGGATATATTGCCTGGATTCCTTCCAGCTCCGTAGTAGAGAAGACCTCCGCAGAGATGAATGCCTGGCGTAACGCCAGGCGCTACATAGTAGTCAATCCCTATCAGACCCGCGCATATGTCAGCCCCGAAGCTACCGGCGTACGCGAGGTCGTTACGGACCTGGTCAACGGCTGTATCCTGGAAAGCCCGACGGCGCGTCCCGAAATCTCCAACGGCCGCATTCTTCTTGCGCTGCCCGACGGCCGCAAGGGCTGGGTTGCCGAGTCGGACCTTTCGCCGATCGAGGTCTGGGCCGCGCAGGATTTCAACCCCGACAAAATCCTGGACATGGCGTATTCCACCGAGGGCAGCCCCTACCTCTGGGGCGGCATGTCGGCCAAAGCCATGGACTGCAGCGGACTTGTCAAACTCAGCTATTTCGCCAACGGCCTCATCCTGATGCGCGACGCCTCGCAGCAGGCCCGCACCGGTACCCGCATCGAGGCAGAGCAGTGGCGTACACTCCAGCCAGGCGACCTCCTGTTTTTCGGGCGCCGTCCCGCCAAGGTTACCCATGTGGCCATCTACGACCACGACGGCAACTACGTCCACTCCTCCGGCCGCGTCAAGCGCAACAGCGTCGACCCGGACAGCGAGGCATATCTCACAACGCCCTTCCTCTGGGCCGTGCGCATAGCCGGAAACGAGGACACAGCAGGCATCACCCGCGTCCGCAACCACCGCTGGTATTTCAACCTTTAATAACCTTTCTTACGACACAGATACACAATGAATCGTCGCAACTTCCTTAAAACCGGCGTCCTCGGCGCACTCTTCGCAGCATCGCCCGTCAGCATATCCGCCATCGAAAGCGCCACGCGTCCGAGCACCATGCCCGGCCGCATGACCCTCTCCTTCGCACCTTACGAACTGCGCCTGCGCCATGCCTTCAACCTCGCCCGCAGCCAGCGCACCACCACCCCCGGCGTCCAGGTACAGATAACCTGCGACGGCATCACCGGCTACGGCGAGGCTTCGATGCCTCCCTACCTGGGCGAGAATGTCGAATCCGTAACCTCCTTCCTGAGCAAGCTGGACCTCAGCCAGTTCAAGGACCCCTTCCGCATCGAGGACATCCACGACTACATGGAAAGCGTCGCCCCGGACAACCGCGCCGCCAAGGCATCCGTCGACATCGCCCTGCATGACCTCACCGGCAAGATCATGGGCCAGCCCTGGTACAAAATCTGGGGCCTGAACCCGGACAAGACGCCTAACACCTCCTTCACCATCAGCTACGATGCCGACCCCGAGGAGATGCGCCGCAAAATCGAGGAGACCGCGCCCTTCAAGGTGGTCAAGGTCAAGATGGGCCTCGACCACGACAAGGAAATCGTCGAGGCCCTGCGCCGCCAGACGGACGTGCCCATCTGCGTCGACGCCAACCAGGGCTGG